>Ga0307515_10007812_pt1 | contig 21041 bp, 15 predicted proteins | sample 17_EM_MG_FD_194513 | JGI IMG/M metagenome (GOLD analysis project Ga0307515, IMG submission 194513) | Populus trichocarpa ectomycorrhiza microbial communities from riparian zone in the Pacific Northwest, United States - 17_EM | ecosystem: Host-associated > Plants > Roots > Unclassified | place...
ATATAACAAGTGGAGTTCTCTCTTTATTCAGCAAAGTCAGAAGTAAATCAAGAAACCTACGGCCCACAAGAGCTAAACTATTAGCTGGTCCCCGGCGTGGCTACGATCCTTGCTTAACTGGAGTAAGAATTTCACGGGAGGAATGATTTGTTCAAAAGATTTCCCTTCATAAACTTAATTGATGCCATCACAGCAACGCCGCCTTCTCACTCACAACGTTGGGTCCTCCACAGCAAATCTGCCACTGAAAGAAGAAAAGAACAACAAATCAAAACAGAAAAAGAACAGACTCGAGACCGGGAAGGAGAAAGAAATTAAAATCAACTGCCTTGTGTGTTTTTCTCCTTTTGCAGGTGATAGTGATTCTCACTGCCGGTGAGGAAAAGAAGAGGAGAAGAAACCAATCTTGATTGCCCTGTTTCCTGGTTGTTCTCGCGGCGGCGCGTGAACCCACGCGCCGCCACTATTCCAAGTGTCCCTGGATTCATAGAAGCGTTCCCAGCAATTCCAGGATTATTTTTTTAGGGGCTGTTTTTGTAATTTTCAAAGTGTAATGTAATTTTTGTTTAGTTTGTTTTGAATTTGTACTTTGAAGTGTAGATGAAAAAAAAAAGAAAAAGAAAAAGAAGAAAAAGAAAACAAAACAAAAAAATATATAGTAAAAGTGAGTGTGTGTGTTTGGGTTTTCATTTATTTATTTATTTATGGATTTTTTTTATGATAAAATTGCAAAGAATAAAGAAGAATTTAATATTTTGATTTGTTCACGGTAAAAAATTATTAACTTATACGTAAGTTGTATTTCTAATATCCGATGAAAAGACAAAACTTTTGAAACTTCTTTAACACGTCAAAGCCACGAAGTAGCTTACCTCAGGTAGGGTGCGTTAGGAGTGCTAATACCTTTCCTAACCACAACCAGTCCCTTACCCGTGAATCTCTAACAAGACCAGTACACCCGGGTTTCCTAGTAGCCCTCAATTAAATACTAGGTGGCGACTCCGAACGAAATCAAGCAAACGACAACAAAAAAATCGCCAAGCCGACGTCGCGCGGGTGACGTGCAACAGGACGTATTTTCGGAAGAATTGTCAGGACTACCCCCACAAAGAGAAGTTGAAGTCACCATAGATATATTGCTTGGGGTGTCTCCTATAGCCCAACCACTGTATAGAATGGCCCCAAAAGAATTGGATGAGTGAAAATTTGAAAATTCAATTGCAAGAGCTTTTAGACAAAGGGTTCATACGACCAAACAACTCACCTTGGGGGGCCCCCATATTATTTGTGAAGAAGAAAGATGGAACATTGAGGCTTTGCATAGATTACCGTCAACTAAATAAAGTGACGGTAAAGAACATATATCCACTTCCGCGGATAGATGATTTGTTCGATCAGTTGAAGGGTGCCAAAGTATTCTCAAAGATTGATTTAAGATCAGGATACTACCAGATGCGAATTAAAGGGCAAGATGTGCTGAAAACTGCCTTCAGAACTCGCTACGGACACTTCGAGTTCTTGGTGCTACCCTTTGGATTTACTAATGCTCCAACACTTTTTATGGATTTAATGAACCGAGTATTCCAACCATACCTTGATAAGTTTGTTGTTGTATTCATCGATGACATCTTGGTTTACTCTAAATCCTTTAAGGAGCATGAATAACATCTGAGACAGACATTACAGACTCTGAGGAGCTGCCAGTTGTATGCCAAGTTGGATAAATGTGACTTCTGGCTAAAAGAAGTTACCTTTTTGGGGCATGTAGTGTCTTCAAAGGGCATTTTTGTGGACCCTCAGAAGGTGGAAGCAGTTTTGAGATGGGAAAGGCCTACTACGGTAACTAAAATTCGTAGTTTTCTCAGATTGGCAGGGTATTATAGAAGATTTATCAAAGGGTTTTCAACGATAGCAACTCCATTGACACGACTCACTAGAAAGAACATAAGATGGGAGTGGTCAAAGGAGTGCGATGAGAGCTTTCAAGAATTGAAGAGAAGGCTTACTACTGCCCCCGTACTAATCCTTCCATCCGGAATAGAAGGCTTTATAGTCTGCAGTGATGCCTCAAGAAAAGGACTGAGTTGTGTTCTAATGCAGCATGGAAAAGTAGTTGCCTATGCATCGAGACAACTGAAGACTTATGAAGTCAACTACCTAGTTCATGACTTAGAATTGGCAGCAGTAGTTTTTGCTTTACGAGTATGGAGGCACTACTTATACGGATCCCAGGTTCAAATTTTCACGGATCATAAGAGCCTTAAATATCTGATGTCGCAGAAGGAGTTGAATATGCGACAACGGAGATAGGTAGAATTAATTAAAGACTACGACTGTATTATAGATTATCATCCAGGAAAAGCGAATGTAGTCGCGGATGCTCTCAGCCGTAAAGACAAGGCGATTAGGGGTGGACCAGCGACTGGGAATGAGGAAACTATGATTGGACTAAAGAGATTGGGGGCGGTATTAAGTGTTAGTCCAAAAGGATCCTTAATGGCTCAACTAAGGGTGAAGTTAGGATATTGAGAGCAAATATTAGAGGCACAACAGCTTGATGATGAGGTGTTAAAAGTAAGAATCAAACTTGAATCGGGGGGTGAAACTCTTTTTCGAATAGGTGATGATGGAATAGTGATGTTGGGGCGACGTATGTATGTGCCTGACAACAAAGCCCTTTAACAAAAGTTACTACGAGAGGCTCATGAGTCTCAATTCACTGTACATCCGGGTAGTACTAAGATGTACCAGGATCTGAAATAGTACTATTGGTGGCCAAATATAAGAAAAGAAGTGGCTGGTTATGTGGCAAAATGTAGTATTTGCCAACAAGTAAAAGTAGAACACCGAAAACCAGCAAGGTTGTTACAACTATTACCAATCCCTGAGTGGAAGTGGGAGATGATCACAATGGACTTTGTGTCGGGACTACCCAGAGGAAAGAGAGGAAATGATGCAATCTGGGTCATTGTGGATTGACTAACTAAGTTTGCCCTTTTCCTACCAGTAAAGATGGCAGATCCAGTTGACAAATTGGCTAAGATTTATGTGAACAAAGTTGTAAGGCTTCATGGAGTCCCAACATCAATTGTTTCAGACCGCGACCCAAGATTTACTTCGCGTCTCTGGCCGAGCATACAACGTGCCTTGGGAACAAATTTGAGTATTAGTACTGCCTTTCATCCGCAGACTAATGGCTGATCTGAGAGAGTTATTCAGATCTTAAAGGATTTACTAAGGGCATGTGCTTTGGAATTTGGGGGAAACTGGGAGGAGCATCTGTCATTAGTAGAATTCACGAATAACAATAGTTATCAAACAACAATTAGAATGGCCCCATTGAAGCTCTTTATAGCATAAAGTGTAGGACACCCTTGTGTTGGGAAGAAGTTGGGGACAAAAAGCTGTATGGGGCAGAATTAATACAAATCACTACTGAAAAAGTGAGGATTATTAAGGATCGAATAAAGGTGGCTCAGGATAGATAGAAGAAGTATGCAGATATTCGAAGAAGACCACTTGAATTTTGTCCTGGAGATAAAGTATTTCTGAAGGTAGCTCCATGGAAGCACATGCTGAGATTCGGCATGAAGGGGAAGTTAGCTCTAAGGTTCATTGGACCATTTGAAATCCGAAAACGTATCGGACTTGTAGCATATGAAGTTAGCCCTCATAGTTGGCCAAGGTTCACAATGTATTCCATGTTTCTTTGTTGCGAAAAGTCGATGTAGACCCTTCGAGAGTGTTACCTCAAGTGTCAGTGGAGGTAAAAGAAGACTTAATACTTGAGGTAAGACCGATAAAGATACTCGATTGGGGAGAGAAAGAACTTCGTAATAAGAAAGTTCCCATTATCAGAGTCTTATGGCGAAGCTCACAAATCGAGGAAGAAACATAGGAGAGAGAATCAGAAATGAGACAAAAATTCCCCGACTTGTTTATAAACTCAGGTACATCACTCAAATTTTGAGAACGAAATTTCTATTAGGAGGGGAGAATGTAAACCTCGGGAAAAAATAAATAAATAAAAGTGAAGAAATTCATGCATGTGGTTAAATTAAAACAGGAATTCAAAAATTTTTGAATATAAATTTTCGGGTGAAATAATTCAAGACATTATACCGGTACTGTTGAGGGTTGGATTTAATTGAAGAGAATAATACACTTAAAGGAAAAGGGGGTCTAAATGCAAATAAGGGAAAATATAGAGTGTAAGTACTCTCTTCTCACCAAAAATCTGTATGAACCATAAGGAGAGAAATTTTTTAAGGGTAGAATAGTATTTTCAGTTTAACCTATATATACTTTATTTATATTTAGGTTAAGACCAAGCACTCATAATATACAGATCATTCAGAATTCTAACCTTCTTTTTGTGTTTGATCTTAATTATTTTAACAATTTGCATATCAATTCTTAGTTATTTATTGTTCTCTCTTCGATTTTTATATATCGAAATTAAGTTTTTTACCAACCAATTCTTAGCAAAATCATCTATATACAAATGAATGCATTCACAAGACATTAAAATCTCCCATCATTCATATTAAATACATGAAGGGTTGCATTTATAAAAAAACTCTCTTTTTAAATGTCTATTTGGACTCAAAACCAATATAACAATACGTGAGTAAACTCACCTGCCAATTTCAATCAACACATCAAAGTGTTTCAAAATCGTGTGGTGTTTTTTCTCTTCACTTTACATTGTGCACTCTCTCATAAATCACTATAGTTTGAAACAATTAGTTTTTTTAAAATTCTCAATTTTGTCCTCAATTGTTTTTAGCATTATTGCACCCTTTTAAGCCCAAATTAATACCAAGTTGCTTCTTTTTTATGAAGAAAGGGTTGAATTAAAAGATAGAAGATCAAAGTGAAAAACATGGAGAAAATATATGGCAATTTCAAATTTCATATGAAAAGCTTAGTTTGGTTCCCAATCATTTTTAGTTAATGTGTGTTGGTCTCTTTAGTTGTTAGAATTCAATTTTGATACCAAACTTTATTTTTCTTAGTTTTAGTTCTTTTTTTATAAGAGGAAAGAGATTTGCTGGATTCCGGTGTAAAGAGAAAATGTTATTGTTGACTACTACGCCGACCATCAAAATGATCAATCTTGGTGTTAATAGATTCCATTTGATCAGGGAAGTTTCACCTAGGTGTTTTTTTCTTTTCTTTTTCCTTGCTTGATGAAGTAGACCTCTCAGTGGGAAGATTTTTAGGTTTGAGTTGATTTTAAGTTTTTGAGCCTTTTGTAGGTTGTTTAAGACTATAAATAAGTTTATCAAGGTGTTTACTATATTTTATAGGTGTCTTGGGTTGAAAAATAGATTTTTAGTAAACAAAACCAAAGTCTTGTCTTTTCCAGCAACCCTCCATCACTAGATTCTACAAACAACCAATGATGCATCGACCTAAAATTAAAAAAAATAGAACCAAGCTCAGGCGCGTGGGATAAACTACAAGGCCCACACACCTAAGTTATTTTTTTAAAGAAGGTTCAGGCACGCTGGGCCACCAAACCCACTCTCCTAGACTCCTTTTTGCTTTATTTTTAATTTTACTATTTTATATTTAGGTAAAAAATAAATTTGATAAAAAATCATTAAATTCACTTGAGTCCATAACTCGAGTTCCAAATTTGATAATTGTTCCACAATGTTTGTGTCAATCCAATATTTTATTCTCTGAATATTTTTTTTGTAAAATGTATTTGATTGAAATTTTTTTAATTATTTGGTTTATTTTAAATTTATTTTCGCAATGTATTTTTTTCTGTGAGGTTGATTTTTTAAAATTTATTTTTTACATGATTGTCACAGTGTGGTTAGGTCATGAAATATAGGTTGATCAAATATATTATAGTCTTATTTTTTAAAAAAAGGTGCGATACTAAAAGATTTTTTAAACATTTCGTTTATTTTGAATTGGTATTCATAATATGTATTTTTTTTAGGATTAAAATAATAAGAAGATGAATGGATGTAAAAGATTAAATCATAGATGAATATGAAAACATAAGGATTAAATACTATTTTCTAAGAATACAAGGACAAATTAATTATTTTCTAAATTAGATTATTGTCATAAAGTTTCTCTAGGTTTGAACTATGCAAGTTTGGTGTTTTAACAATGTTTATATTTTTTTATTTAATAATAGTCCAAGATTTATTATTAATTGGTGCTAATGCCATAAAGCTAATGACATACTGACAAGAAAAACAAAAGTTGTATATACAAAAAAAAAAGAGGCCGAAAAGAACAAAAGTTGTATATACAAAAAAGTAGTAAAAACCATGCAATATTATAATCAAAACTAACAAGATTTTACTTATTAGACTAACTAAGGATGCTTTCATAACTTTCATGTATATCAATAGTTTTCATCAATTATCTTAAATCATAACATTAAACAATGAAGAACCAACTCAAATACTATATATATCCCAACTAATAATCTCTTCCTAGGAAACCAATTTATTTATGACTAAGATCAAGGATTTTTATCTTTTTGGAGCATACATAGAAGAAGCGAGGAAAAAATGAAACAATATTCATCAAAAGTTGTAACTTGAAAATATAAATTACACCATGGATATGTTGTACAAGTGAGTTTTTTTGTCATCACCAAAAAATCGGATGGAAAGTATTTCAAGCTAACAAATACATATCAACTCGTGAAAGAAGTCTAAAGAGATGTACCCTACTCATTTGGAGTCATTTCAAGCATCTCTCTGAAATTGATCTTGTGCTCAGTGATTTATCTTTTACTGCTGTCATTTCCAAATATCTCTTTTATTCCCTAAAAAAGCAACAAAATTTCAAGTTTGAAAAGAAAGTTAAACGTGCATGATTGTATATGCATTTTATTATTACAAATAAATCCCCTTCACTTTTAATTAAGAAACTTACTTTATAATAAAAAAGGTTAATATCACATCATTTTTATTTTTGTTTTAAAATATCAAATTTGAAATAAAATATAAAAAACATTATTCAATTTTTTATTTTAATGTAAAAAATAAAAAAATCAGTTTTCAATATTTTCTAAATATAAACTTAAGTGATTTTAACAAATTTGGCGTTTTTCTTTCCAGAAAAAATAAAATAAAAATCAAAACATATAAGTTTTCAATTTTTGTTTTAAAAATTTAAAATTTTTATCATGAAATAAAAAAAAAACAATAAAATCAATCAGACTTTAAATATTCCTAATTTTAGCTGTTACTACTATTCTTCTAGCATAAAAAACTCATAAGTTGATTCCAATAAAATAATGATATAATTCAGTGAGATTCGATAGATCTAAATATTAAAGATAGCATTTGAATTTTTAAATTAAATAAGAAAAATATGATCACAAAATCAAGAAATAAATAATAAAATCAAACAAACTCTAAATATTTAATAAAAAAATATTATTAAAGATGACATTTAATTTTTTATATTAAATAAGAAAAATAAAATCATAAAAGATAATATTTAATCTCTTAAATTAAATAGAGTAATATAAAAATAACTAAAGGAAATATGTCTTCTTACCATAAAGCGATAAACTGAGGTTATGTTTTCGCAGCTTCGAAAATAAATAGTCACTCCACTGCAGCGGTGTAGACGCTGTTATTGAACCAAAATGTGGATGAGGAAGCAGATGATATGGCGGTGATGAAGGCATCACTGAATTTCTTTCTGTTTCTGACTCTTTAAATGAATCTGACTTCTCTGCGATCACATGAACTCCACATTCTTTAACGTGTGGCAACACAACTCGTAATGGCTTTGAAGCTATGTATAATAACAATTCGTCATCTCCACAGTAATCTTCCATTGCCATTTCAATTATACTTATGTATCTTACCCATGCGTCAGCTTGTACACTTCGTTCATCTTTAAACAATATTCTTCCGTTGCTTTTATTTTTTATAATAATAATATGACTGTTTACGAAATAGTAATCATGAACATCCTCCTCAAGTGTACAGAAAACCCAAACAGCTAAGCCTTGGAAGACTGGAGGTATATGGAATGACAATGAGCATCCTTCTCCACTGTAGCTCATCCAATTTGGCATCTTTCCAGGAATGCACTCAATACAATACCGGTGATGACCATTGCGCATTGCCTGTATAAATATATATTGATTTCAAGGAATGATGAGATTTTAGAGATTAATTAATGATGTGCCGATTGTGTGTGTTTATTTTTGTACAACAGAGACCGAAAGAAATAGTACCTCAACAACACTCTTCTGTAATTTAAATGATGAATGACTGCAGTCATTAACCAGAATAGACCAGAAAATATTACTTTGACCTTTGATGCCCTGAATCTCTTCTAATAAATTACAATCAGATAGTTCTATATATAGTTCTTTTCTTGACTGCTTTGGTATTGTTACTCTTTCCAATGATTTGCAATAAGATGCAACCAAAGTGTATAAACTTGAGGGAAGATCTGATATTGATACTAGATTGTCGCAAAAAACAACACTCAATTTCCCTAGTTTGGGAAGGAAGCCGATCCCAGAAGGCAGGCTAGAGAATTTGTTTCCTGATAGATCCAATTCTTCTAGAGCAGACAAACCCCTGAAATCAACACAGTTAGTTGCGCAATCAGATAAACCACTATTAGAAAGCTTAAGACGTTTCACTGATATCCATTCAATGAAAGATGTTGGCAGCCAACGTTTCCAATTCAAAACACCTGCTGAAATCAAAGAAGAACTTGGTGGAACTGAACTGTTTCGACGCAATGATAACCTTCTGACATACTTTAATTGTCCAATTGAAGAGAGAAATTGCTCAGTTTCAATCCCATCAGCTAGCAGCTCAGTTAAGGATTCCATATCACCCATGCGTTCTGACAATTTCTCTAGTTGTGAACACCCAGAAATATTCAAATGTTTAAGAGACTTTACATTGCCAATGCTTTTAGGGAGAATCTTTAGCCTCCAACATCCCTCCAGATTCAAGATAACAAGGCTCTTCAAATTCCCAATAGATTGATGGACTTCAACTAAACTCGAGCAACCTTTCAGCTTTAGTTTCTCTAGACTTGAACTGTGCAAGTTTGGTGTTTTAATAAGATGCTGAGAATGATTGAGATTAAAGATTTTTAACCTGTTAAGAATCTGTATAATAGAGCGCAAAATAATGAAAATTAATTATAAAAAGTCATAATATGTAAATATAAATTACATACTGGAGAAATTTTGGGGTTTGTAGTGTGTTTCGCATCTTTTTTCCCTTCCATAGTTTTTTGAGGTTACTGTACTGCATATCAAGAACAACTAGATTATCCAAGGTAAAAAATCAGATGGAAAATATTTCAAAGGACATTGAAGCCAACAAATCCACATCAACTCTTTAGAAAGCAGTTTGAAGGATCCGGTGAGATGTGCTCCTTTGATTTGGAGTAAATTTAAACATTTCATTTTTGCAAATGATCCTGCGCTAAGTGATTTAGCTTCTGATGCTCTGACATCCAGTGCAAGACCCTCTACAACATCCGTACCCTAAAAAAAAAAACAATACAACTTTCATACAATTATTTGTAATAAGTTTGACTAGAAAATACGCATGCCTATGCTTTCGTGTATGCATTGAGCTCTTACCTTCTGGTGGTCAAGTACATTCCATGCATCCTCTTGATTCCAAATTCTGGTCCTCTTTCCAGGTTCTTTTGGAGACGATTCACGAACGACCTCCCTTCCCATGTCTCGTAATAGATCATGCATGGTTACCGTCCCTCCCAATACTTTAATCAGAGACCTTTCACGGAGAGTTTCCAAATCAACTTCTGGATTGTAACCGCAACGGGCTCCTAGCACTTTTGCGACGTACTCTTTCTTTCTATCAATAAAGAAGCAAGCGATATCAAGGAAAGCATTTTGTAGTTCTTCACCGTCCAGTGCGTCAAAACTTATTCTAAGCTTTCCTTGAATATCATGGTTTGGAATTCTTCTTAATTTGTCAATTACACATTTCCAACCATCTCTGTTTTTCCCAGACAGACAAGCACCCATAACCTCAAGAGCTAAAGGAAGTCCTCCACAGTAATCAACTGCATCCTTCGAAAGCTCAATATAATCTTCTGCTGGCTTGGTGTCCTTGAAGGCATGCCAGCTGAAAAGCCGAAGGGAGTCATCTCGTGTCAATTCTTTGATCCGATATGTTTGATCTGCTTCACGAAGAAGATTTGAATCTCTTGTTGTAATAATTACTCTACTTCCGGGACCAAACCAACTTCGCTCTCCCATCAAAGCATTTAGCTGGTCCAGATGAGCCACATCATCAGCAACAACAAGAACTCTTTTGCGACGAAGTCGTTCTTTGATCAGAACTTTTCCTCTATCATCACAATTGATATTCGCAGCATCTTGTTTTAAAATATCATGAAGAAGTTGCTTTTGTAAAGGAGCCGGACCATTAAATTGTTTTGATGTTTCATTGATATTCGAAAGAAAACAGCTTCCCTCGAATCCATAGCAGAGTTGATTAAATACAACTTTTGCTATAGTCGTCTTTCCTATTCCTGGCATCCCATGTATGCCCACAATGCGTACATCATCTGTTGCAGTACTTAGAAAGTCAAAAATATTGTGAGCAAGCCGATCCATACCTACTAGGCGCTCAGGAACATATAAGTACTTGGGATCTAATTTATTCAATACATCCTTGACAACCTCTTTGATAAATTTTGCTTCATGCCTGCTCATAGACAAAACCAATGATATTGACTCCATAAATGTGTGCAAGTCAATTAAGTATTTTATTGTTTCACTATGAAAAATGTAAAGTATAATGACTCCATAAATGTGTGCAAGTGAATCTTAGAGAGAAAAGGCATACCCATTTGCCATATCATTGTGATTCCATCCAGATAGATTTCCAGACTCTTCAAGAGCTTTTCTCCACTCCTTCACCAACTTCTCTTCAAAACGCTCTTCATGTTTAACAAATGCTTCTGCAAAACTGCCATTCTGTTTTCTCACATCTGAAGGATCAATGTCATAGAATATAGGAAGAACAATCTGGTCGGTTTTTCTATTTTTGCACTTAAGAATCTCTACAAGTTCATTGAGACACCATCTAGAAGAAGCATATCCTTTTGAGAAGACCACTATAGATATCTTTGATTCTTGAATTGCCCTGAGGAGATGCTTCGAGATTTCTTCTCCTCTACTAAGTTCATCATCATCTCGAAAAGTGTGGATTCCTGCTTGGACTAAGGCAGTATATAGATGATCTGTAAATGTCTTGCGAGTATCTTCTCCTCTAAAACTCAAGAAGACATCATAGGCCCCTTCTGGTCTACATCGAGAAGACTCTGGCTCTGTCATGGCAGCTGCAGAAATTAAGGAACAATCAATTAGCAATGCAGCAATTGCATAAGGTATCTACTCTCTTGCAAATACAAGCAAGAGATACATGTGAAGTGATCATTGAAGATGATACAGCAGTTTAAGCTTAATAATGACAGAGCATAAGACAATAGCAACTGAAGGTCGGTTAGAACCAATATTTTTACCTCGTCTAGCGTAATAATTTGGATTTGTAAGAATCTTGATTTGCGAGCTCATATTTATTGAATCCATTACATGTCAATATGCATACTAGTAATGTCAATATGCATACTAATAAAGCTTAGCTCTAAAATGTGTGGTTCAATTTGGTAGGTAAGCTCAAAATTTGTTAGGTACTGAAATGATGTTTGTAATTATATTCTTTATATAGGAGAAAGAGAAAGGATATGCTTTCTATTCATTTGAAGGAGAAAGCACAACGAAACTAATTAAGCAGAAGTAGTAGACACACGCAGTAGTTCCAAATTATTTTTACTTTGGGAAGAATATGTAATGAAATATCAATAATTTAAACTTTAAATTAAGAAAAATAGTAAGAGGTGGAAGAAGAAGTAGTCAGTCAGACTCTTAGAGTACAGTTCTCCGTCTTCCTCATGTAATAGTAACAGTTATCCTATTTATTTATTCCGTTGTTAGGAGAAGGAATATGCTTTCTTAAAAAATACTTGCTTGGCAAGTCAGTCAACCTTGAGATTGTTTCTCTATTCCTAGTTAATTTGAGTTAGACCAAATGGTAAATATTGGTTAATTTGATAGAGGCAGTCAACTGTGACAAAAGGAATTTTAAAAAATAATTACTACAAGCATGCCAAACAAACTCTTCAAAATATAATCACTAGATTTTACACTTCTAGGCAATGAATTCTTAAAATTAATTTTTATTTCATGATAATAAAAATAAATATTTAATTTCAAATAAATATTTTTATTAATTTAATTCTTGGTTAAATGGAGGTTTACATTAACTAATGTCTTGACTATATTGTTTTTGTTCTTATCATATTTATTAAGAATCTTCTCGATATAATGACACTAATATAATATTAAATTATCTTGTAATTTAAAAATTCTCATTTCTAAATTCTATCTTTCATGCAAATTTATTAGTCAACATTTCTGTTTAATTGTTATTCATTGACCCAGCCCCAATCAAATTCCTAGTCAATTTGAGCTGTACCAAATGTTAAATATTGGTTAATTTGATAGTCAGTCAACGGTGCCAAAGTTTTTCTATTCATTCACTTCAATTTGTTTAATTGCTTGAGATGTCATGTTTGCATAATTGAGTTTAATTATGAAAATATGATGATCATCGACTCACATAATTGAGCTTTACAACTAACTGAGTACTAAAGTATACCAACTTGTGTTTTCTTTACTCTTTTCCAATTCTTAGGTTTTTTAAATGTTCAAGTTGCCCTTTCTCAAATGCAAGTGGGGTCCGTTGACGGTAAAGATTCCCAGTACCAGAGATGTTTTTCGTATTCTTGTAATTTTTTTGTTTTTCCAGCAGAAATGGCGTATTTAAAAAAAATTGAGTATTTTTTTGGGTGAAATTATTTTAATTTTATCAATTGTATTCAAACATAATTTATATTATAAAATGAGCCATTATTCAATATTGATGATTTATAACAAATCTTGATAATTAATAATAAATTTTGTATAATTTACACGTGATTTACACGTGATTTCTTGGCAATTCAACACCTTGGATCAGATTTTCTGAAAATATCCATGTTTTGTCATGCATTTTCAATCATTTGTTATATTGAGGATGTTTCGGTGTACCACTTAGAGGATGCTGGTTTGGGGCAATAGTTCTTGAAGACCAGGCAAATGCAATGTTTGTGTTTGACTGTGTTTCTTCCTCTGTAATAAAGGTCAATCGAATTGGAAAGCATTCATAGAGTAAACCCTTCCCTAATAGCATCACATCAATGCTTATGGTCTTGCAGTTCAAAACAAAGAAACCAGAGACATGGTTGGTTTTTTTAGCTATGTACCCTCGTGAAAATGGATTCATGCATGAACTTGTTACACTACTTGGAAATAAGCCTAACTTTCCTCATAGTCTCAGTTGATGAATGCGTCAAAACTTCATAGATGACATTCAGACATAGTTCACAAGCTGAGTTCATGATATAGTAGAAACGCTTGTTACCGGCTTGTAGAAAACCACAAGGGATGTTTTTGGATTGGAAGTTAAACGAATTCTTCTTAACACCCTCGGATGTTGACAACTCTTGACTTGTCACGAGAAAACCAGATTTGCGGGACCTTTCAAGGCATTTGAAGTGTCTATGATATACTTAAGTCGATACTACAAGATCATTGGAAAAAGTCGTGGAGTGTGTACCACGTGCCACCACTACTACTAACATGTGGATTTAAACATTGCCGCTATTGGCAGAGTGCATGCAGGTGGATACCCTTGCCATAGCTTCTAACACCATGGTCAAAGAAAATCATCGGACGGGATCTCAGGTTTTAGCTTTGGTTAAATGGAATCGCAAATGGGGTTTCAGGTTGACCGAGCTGCTCTGAAAGTTTTGATTCTGGTTAAAGGAGATCGTCGGATGGGATCTCAGATTAATCCAACCGCATCATAGATTTTGTTTCAGGTTGACCGAGCTGCACAGAAAGTTTTGATTTTGGTTAAAGAAGATTGTCGGATGGGATCTCATATTTATCCAACCGCAACATAGATTTTAGATTTGATTAAAGGGAATTGCAGATGGGGTTTCAGGTTGACCGAGCTGCACACAGAATTTTGGTTCTGGTTAAAGGAGATCGCCAGATGAGATCTCAGGTATACCCAATCGCATTAAATATTTTAGCGTTGGTTAAAGGGAATCGCCAGATAAGATTTCAAGTTGACCGAGCTATACGCAGATTTTGGTTCTGGTTAAAGGAGATCACCAGATGGGATCTCAATTTCACTGAGTTATTTTTAAGATTTTGGTTCTGGTTAATGGGGGTCTCTAGATTATGGTCTCAAGTTAACTCAATTGAAAGGGCAGGTCGCCTTGTGAAAATAGACTGGGTGTAACAACCCACACTTTCATATGCATTTGTAGTTACTTTCCTATGATTTGTTACGTAAAAATAGACACTCAGATGAATACACATGATTATGATTAGTTGTAATGTCATACTTCAATCCACATTGCGCTATCAAATATTCTATTGAAAATTCGTTAGAGTTTTCCTAAACTTGAACGATACCGATTTATCAACACAAACCTGTACACTTTCTAAAACCATTTCACAATCCTTGATTCAACCTTCTTGGAATCATGATGCATTCTTCCAATATCATCTCAATGAGATTTTTCCAAATATCATATAAGCATAGGTATTTAATTCAACATTATATAAACAAAATTCTAAATAAGGAAATTTACATTAAAGTTGAATGATCATGTTACCCTCACTAAATAAACCTTAACTAGCTATTACATATGCACTAGAAATAACAGCACTTGGTTCATAAGCATAAATCTATAAATCTATTTACAATTTATAGCCAAAGATTACACATATTTTATCATCTTTGCTTTAAGACATTATACATTAAAATTTACACAAAAGTACCGAATTTATTACATAATTTTAGTAAAGGTAATGTTCTAAAGAACTACTAGGCATCTTGGGTGTGAGAAGGTCCTGTTACAATGTTAAATTTATACGAGCATATCAAACAAAAGACACAAGATATAAATTTTTAATGCAATACATATAATGGACATATATTCTATTCCTCATATTCTATAAGAATCCCTTAACTTTCCAATACCAAATTCTGGTGATCATTGTCGTACCCTCTCAAGAGCTCGACGTCGTAGCGACCCTTCTCGGGATCGGGGATTGATTTCAGGGTCTTTGTTTTGTGAAAAAGGGAGTCGCCACCTAGTATTATGGTCACTAAGAACCCTAACTAGTCTTTAAAGATTCTAAGGCAAGGGACTGGTTGCGTAAAAGAAAGGTTTTGGCACCCCTAGTATGCCCTACCTAATGTAAGCTGCTTTGTGTTTGGTTTGCTTTATAACTGCTATGGTGTTGATGTTCTCTAATCCCATCAGTTTTCTTAGGATAAGTTTGCTACGATGAATAAACTTGGGCTCAAAGTAAAAAAAAAAAAAAACCTTGGCCAATGTGGATCATACCTTAGATATGTAAAGTACCAAGGAGAACCAGTGCAGATCTCTTGAAATCTGTGTTTGATTTATATTTTTACAGCTCATAAACCGTGGAGCCAAAAATTAAAATTTCCCCAATTATAATTGAGATTTCTTTGAAGGATGTGTGATGACTTATTATTCCTATAAAAATATTTTGGATATTAAGCACTTGGTTTTTTTTTTATCCAAATATTAATAGTGAATAATAACAAATTATTCCCCATAATATTTTGGATATTTACCCCTTTTTGGCATTTCTTTATCCAAATATTAATGGTGAATAAAGATGAATTCCCAAAAAGTAAGATTTTTATATTTTTGGAATATTGGCCAAATACCTTTTGGAATTTACAAACATGTTGTAAAATTTAGAATGCAAGAAAATATTTTTTGTGTTAAGAAATCCATGTGAAAACACATTTTTGAAACTTCAAATATTTGTGTTATATATATATATATGTTCAAAATATTTTTTAGGTTATTGGTCGTATGCATGAAAATAAAATTTTTTTTGTTTTTTTAATATATAAAAATATATATTTGCAAAAATTTCGTAGAAAAAAACCGGGTATTTTAATACCAAACTTGTATTTTTACAAATATATAAAAAAACACCAACCATAAAATAAATACATGAGAAAAAAATTGTTTGATTTATAAGTTTGTGATTCAGCCCCCATCTATATGTGGGTGTGGTATCTTTCAATTGTAACCAAAAGCTCAAATGACTCCGTCTTTTTTGGGAAAAACCAAATTCAAGATTATTTCCAAATGTTGTTTAAGTTTCAAACATATTTATAATTCATCTAGAAAACTAACGAAGCTCTCATTTAACTTAATATCTTAACTTAACTTAATATCTTACCATTTGTTGTGACCTCCTTCTGGGGCGTAATATGTAAAACCTGAGAACAAACTTATATAAAAACAATTTATTAAATTTAAAATCTTAATAAATATAGAAATAATACAAGTACAAATACAAAAAAAAAATTAATTATGAAAGACTTAAAGAGGTGGCTCAAATTGTGAAAAAGAATAAAAATGGGGTCAAAGTGAAATTGAGAAGAAATGGAACTATAAATACTTCAATTCTTCTCCTTCAGAAGACCAGCTGAACACACTTAAAAGGAGGGACATTTTTAGATTTTTCCATCAAATTTGAAAGAGAAAACACCAAGATTTAATAAATTTTACTAGTCTCACATAAGAGTGTAAGAGAAAAGCATCATTTAATAAGACAAATTGCAAGAAACAAGTGTGGAAATTATGAGGAAAAAAGTGGGAGTGGCCGCATGCAAGAAGAAAAGAGCTAAGATTTTTCAATCAATTGAGAAGTAAAACTCATAATTCCCTCTAGTAAGGAGTTCTAAACTCATTTTTTTGAATTAAGCTTTAATTTGGTTGATAATGCACAATTTTCTTGAATTAGAATGGGAGAGAGCTAATAATAATATTGCGATTAGGGTTTGGGAGAATCACCCTGCAGCTAAATAAGTTCGAATTCAAGATATTTTTTTATTTCAAATATTAAAATTTTATTTTTCAATTACTAATAATTAATTTGTACCATATAGGTTGCAAAAGAAAGCCAATATGGATATATTTTTTGTACTAATTGCAAAAGAAAGCCAAAAAATATGCAAAAGAAAAAGAGCTTCCAGACTGGAATGACGTGGTTGTTTTAAAGGATTTCAGATCGCTGTAAGTTTCAGAGGCTATATGGAAGGAATACATTTAGCAAGTGACATCTGCGCATTTCACTCAACAATCACAATCTGATATAGATAACAGAACCGACATGTTTACAATTCTGTTACCATGCACACCGGCGGCTCCGTTCAATTCTTTCGCATGTGAAGGGAATTATAAGATTGTTTTTATTACATCCATTTTTTATTAGTTATTTCTTATAAATATATTTAATTGAAAACATTCTTTTATTCCAAGCTACAGTTCTTGAACGCGAGCCAAGCCTGATGAAGCTTTTTGTTGAAACACATGTGTGAAGTGATGACCAATAAAAAGGGGTGCAACAGTTTGTTGATAGCCGAGCTCAACACTTTGTGGTATGTTGATTTTGAATTTTTTTTCTTAAGTTATTATTTCCTTGAATTGATGTATTTTTTTTTCAGGATACATATAACAACTGGTTGAAGGAGAGATACGAGGATGATCCTTCGATCTATCTGGATATTGATCCAGATTTGTGGTTGAAGGCAACTGATGAGGTTACCGACGGCACAACATCATCACTACATTACAGAGAATTGGAAAAGAATTACTGCAAATGCAATTGTTATATTTTTCTACTTCTGTTCAATATTTTTTTAAAACAATATGTTTAAAATATTACCGATGAAGTTAGTGACGACACAACTCTGTTGGTATATTCCAAAAAATTAAAAAAGAATTACTGCAAATGCCACAATTACCGATGAGTTTACCAACGAAACTTACCATTGATACACTACAAGATTTCACAGTTTTACCGACGGAAATATTCCGTCGGTATGTGATTAAGATTTTGTCGGTAATTTATTTACCGACGTCCTCACCGACAGAATACGTCCGTCGACTTTCCTTTTGTCAGTAATACCAGAGTTCGTCGCTATATCTGTCGGAAAAATAAAAAACCATTTGCCGATGGTTTTACAGACGGAAATTGCACACCAAAAAAAATAATTCCCGCTTGAAATATACCGACGGATTTTATCCCGTCAGTGATAGTGTAACATACCGACGGATACATACCGTCGGTAAAGTTGTCGGTGAGTGTTTGGAATACCGACCAAAGATATCTGTCTGTACATTCGTCGGTCATTGTGGCAGGCACTGTCAAATACCGACGGATTAAGTCCGTCGGTAAAGTCGTCGGTGAGTGCATAATACCAACCGAATATATCTGTCTGTAAATTCATCGGTGACTGTGGCAACTACTGTCAAATGCCGACGGATATATTTCGTCGGTAAAACCTTCTGTGATTTTTTAAAATATGTTTTTAAAAAATTATTTAGAATACATAATATAAAATTATATAAATTAATAGTAATAAAAACCAATTATGCAAATAAATTTTTTATTAAACATCAAAAACAAAAGAAATAAAGTTAAATAATATTCATTACAAACTGAATGTGTTTTAAAAAAATATTAAATTAACTATTAAAGTTAAATAGTATTCATTACAAATTAACATAATGGTGGAGCTAGAGGAGGAGGAGGAGGAGGCTGGATGTTATATGGCCAAAAAGGAGGAGGCGCACATGTTTCACCACTCTGTGATGCCATGTTCATGACAAATTCGCGAAGCTGTTCATGCTCCGCTTTTTGTTATGCATACCGTTGTGCATCCTCCGCTTTTTGTTGTGCATGCTCCGCTTTCAGTTGTGCATACGCTGTTGATCGGTGAGCTGAGTCGTGTGTTGCTGTAAGGCCACGAACTCCGTAGATTGGATGCTCGATATTGATTGGGGGCTCCCAACGGTTGAAACACTATGGGTCGCCCGCAAGTTCTCGGCCGTAGTGTTGGAGAGCTCGTAAACCCGATTTTTATTGGGTCCACCAGACGATCCAACCTCCATCCACAAATCCGGATCGAATTCCGGATGGGTCAAAGGATCATCCCCATATATCTCCCTCAACCGGCTATTATAGGTCTCCTGAAAGTAAAAAAAGTAATCATCATATTCAATTCAATAAAAATAATAACTTACAAAATAAAAGGGTTGAACAACAAACAACTCTATCGGGCTCGGCTCACGTTCAAGAGACGTAGCCTATAATGAAAAATATTAATTAACAACAAATTAATTTAACGATATATTTCATTTAAATTAATCTTACCATCCGTTTTGCATGTGCAGCAAACGGAACGAGGCCGCCAGTGTGCGTTGTCACTGATCCATGAATTGGCCGATTCCGGTTGCCAACACCGGACTATGAGCGTCGTGTGAACCGCTCAGACGTCACGTGCTCAAGATAGTGCGGCCATATATCTTCCGGGATGTATATCGGTTTGAAATCCCTCCAAACTGCCATGTCGTTCCAGCCTTGGAGACCCCTATCTCTCACGGTTTTTTTTGCCTTTTTTTGTGATTCATACCAAAAATCACGCAACCTACTTCCATAGCGAGAAATTAGAAGTTGAAACATAAATTTTTTTCCTAAAAAAATCTTGTATTGTTTTCGATGTTACCTAGTTGCCGCGTGATTTTCCCACACCCTCCTCACAACTTTGTCATGCGCCCTGTCCTAGGCGAATTTGTGCTGTGTATAAATAATTAGATAAATAAAAATAATAATTTATTTACAATTATATTAATAAATTATTAGAAATAAGCTGAAAATTAGAAATTAACACCAACCTCAAATTTGTTAAACCATGCATTGATTTGAGGTATCCATTCAGGATGTCTGGATGCCTGACTCCATTGAAATAATGGAATCTCCATGGACGATTTAAACGCCAATGATATTACTCGGGCGGCCTCAATGTTTGTGAACTTGAAAATAAATTAAATTCATGAAATATTGATTAGTTGTTCATAAATTATGTTATAATTTAAAAGAAAAAACTAAAACCTTAACAAACTTACATTGAAAGGTCATCCTTCCACTATGCCTCGTACTTGCGGGTGAACTAATTCCGCTGCGAAGGCACGCCACCTCTACGCTGTGAACCCGCGTTGGAAGAGGCAGCATCGGTTGACGGTGCAGGTGGCGTAGGTGTCTCTTCTTGAGAGGCACCTAAGGATACATCATCCTCGCTGCTAGAAGAACTAATTGCGACCATATGTGAGCGACCAACTCTGGTTTTCATTCTACGCATCTACACAATTGTATACGAATAATTATATAATTAAATTCGAATGTTAAAAAAAATTCGACAGCACCTCCTCTATACTGGATACTACTCAAATTCACAAACCTGCAAATATTGACAAAAGCCACAACCAATTGACTCCATCTATACTAATATTGTATATAACATAACATCTATAGATATAACATTCATACTAATTACAAGGTAAATTCAACATTAACAACATATTGAATCATTATATAAATACAAACAATAAAAAATATTCAATAAATTCAAAAAAAACTCTAGACTAACAATTAAAATTAATGCAAATAATTAAACACAAATCATGCAATAATGTAGTCAAATTACTAATTATTCCAACATATTCAATTACTTATTCTAAGGTAAATTCAACATTAACAATTACAATTCATCAAATTATTCAATCATTATATAAATACAAACAATAAAAAATATTCAATAATTTCAAAAAAAACTCTAGACTAACAATTAAAATTAATGCAAATAATTAAACACAAATCATGCAATAATGTAGTAAAATTACTAATTATTCCAACATATTCAATTACTAATTCTAAGGTAAATTCAATATTAACAATTACAATTCAACAAATTATTCAATAATTATGCCAATACAACAATAAAATATATTCAATAAAT
>Ga0307515_10007813_pt1 | contig 21039 bp, 17 predicted proteins | sample 17_EM_MG_FD_194513 | JGI IMG/M metagenome (GOLD analysis project Ga0307515, IMG submission 194513) | Populus trichocarpa ectomycorrhiza microbial communities from riparian zone in the Pacific Northwest, United States - 17_EM | ecosystem: Host-associated > Plants > Roots > Unclassified | place...
TGGGTTAATGTGGGTAATTTAAGTAATGACTCAAGTTAAAATAAAAATTTAAAAGATTTCTCAGCGGTGGTTTGTATGTATTATTGTTGGAGGCCGAACAATTAAACAATTTATAGCTTGTGATAACCTAACATTTAAAGAATTATTTAAAGACGCTGAAAATCAAATCTTTAGATACTTAAATAACTCTAGATCTGTTTAACAGGATTAAAACAATTCTTAAATAATTTTATTTTATTATTTTTACAGCATATGCATGATATTAGGAACCAATATTATTGTCATTGAAACACTCACAGAGCTCGCGCCATTCATTACTATCCTCGAGCATTATCCATGGCAAAAATTATGAAATTTCAAAGGTTGAGAATCAAAATAGTATATAATTGAAACATTGGGGCATTATTAATAACTAACCCCTGTTTCTAGTGCCGAGTTACCAGCTAGACTCACATATTCCATGTTCATCTCGTTCATATTCTCCCTTTTGTCCTCGTTTTTTTTTAAGTCTATCTTTGCAGTCATTAACAATAGTATAAAACGAGTTGTTGTGTGGTAAGAGATTGAGATTAAAAAATTTGTTTTTGTTATAGTTTCAAGTTCGAGTCTTGTGATTATTAATATGATAGCCATTAAAAGCTTACATGGTCATTAACTTCAAAGCATGTGGGATTAATCGAGGTACACGCAAACTAATCCGGACACCATGTTAATAATAATAATAATAAAAAACAATAGTATAACACGACCTGTTTTGGTCTGTTAGATAAATTTGATGTCACACCAGTCCAGTATTTGATCATTAAAAAAATTGAATTTTTTTAAATTATATTGTATTAAAAGTTTTTTTTTAAAAAAAGCAAAACACAAGTTAAACCCTCCACTCGTGATACAAATCTTTAGACCGGATTTATAGTGCATTGAATATTATAATTATATTTATAAATAAAAAGGCTAAATTGAACAATAAAAACGACGCGAGTTCAAGAGAAGAAATAAATCTAGTAAAGAGCCATTTATTTTTATGGGCAAATTGTGCTTTTTAATTTTTTTTTAATTTTTAAATTATTTTAATATAAAAAATAAGTATTTTAAATAAAAAATATTATTTTAATATATTAATATTTCTTTTAAAAATAACCATTACTACAATACTAAATATTACCTAAAAATATTAAATTAAAAATTCTATTTCGCCACTACGCTGGACCGAGCCTCCTTTTTCAATTTTCCCTCCCCATATAAAGTTATAAAAAGGAAACTCTCTTCACCATAAAGATTTCACCCAAAAAAACACACCTTTCTCCCTGTCCCTCTCTTCTCTCTCTCACACACACAAAAAAAAGAAAACGCTCTCTAAATTCTGGGTGAGAATCAAAATCCTCTCATTTGGTGATCTCCGATTTTGGTATTTCCTAAAAGAATCGAAAATGGGGAGTTTAGGAGCAATTTTGAAACACCCAGTTGACATATACCCATTGCTGAAGCTGAAAATGGCAGCTAAGCATGCTGAAAAACAGATCCCACGTGAACCTCACTGGGCTTTCTGTTATTCTATGCTCCCTAGAGTCTCTCGTAGCTTTGCTCTCGTTATCCAACAACTTGACACAGAACTCCGTAACGCTGTAAGCATAATTTCCATTGCATTTTCATGTGTTATTTGCCTTGTTTTGATCTCTCTCTCTCTTTATCTGCGTTTTGGGTTGTGATTATTTGTTGATTATGGATTTTTTCATCTTTGCAGGTATGCGTATTTTATTTGGTTCTTCGAGCCCTTGACACTGTTGGTTTGTTCTTGTTAACCTTATGTTTTGTATGTGGTTTTTGGTTTTGTGCCTCGCAAAATTTGATAAATCCTCAACGGGTTTTGTTGAATTTTAAGATTGATTATGTTTTGTTTTTGTGTTAGACAAATGTTGATGCACTAGGTCCTGAAATGGGGTTTGCTGAATTTTAAAATCCGCGAGTGTCATATTGAGTTTGAATTTGCTAGCTCTAAAATTGTTTATGTTCTAATATATGGCTAGTGGGAATTTTTATGATAGATTTTAGTTTTGCAACCAGAAGTCACGAGGTCGTTTTGTGGAAGAAAAAGAAATCTGAGATGAGAGTGGTAGCTTTTGCCTTTTGCTAAGTAGTTTTGGCCTACAGTGAGGAGAAGATTCTTTAAAACACCCTGTCTCAGTAACACTTTATCTCCTCTTAACTGTTTCACTTATTGATGTCATTTTGTTAGTTGATACATTGTTTGTGTTTTAATCTGTTCTGATCATTCCTTTACAGAGGATGATACAAGCATACCTACAGATGTCAAAGTGCCTATCCTGATAGCTTTTCACCGCCACATATATGATCATGACTGGCATTTCTCATGTGAGTTCTGAATTTTTACTTTTATTTTCCTTGATTCTAACAAATTGGAGAACATTTGATTTGACTAAATTTGTTTTGGCTTTGATAATTTCCATCTGCTTAACATTTCTTCTCTGTGCAAGTAATTTCTTCCACTGACAAATTAGGGCATCTAGACTATACCAATCTAATTTATGATTACCCTAATTCTTTTGTTCTATCACTGTACAGATTTTAACACTATTTGCTTATAACTATATTCAGTTTGCATAAGGGTGCTTTGAAATGCCTGAAAAATCTTATGCATTTATGACCTGCTATAAAATTACGTGTTCTGATTTTACCATTTTTAATTTGATAACCATGTATCTAGTCCAAGCTTGAACATTCTTATAAAATTTGTTTTTACATCTATCTTTTACAAACTGTTGATTCATGTCCGAGTCTTTCCTTTTTGATGAAGTTTCAGAAGTTTATACATGAGAGGTGACAATTCTATGGCACTTATATCTGTAAAATGTAACATCAACTGAATATTTTGACTCTCTAATTTGATTCTTCTTTTGCATAAGGTGGTACCAAGGAGTACAAGGTTCTCATGGACCAGTTTCATAATGTTTCAAATGCTTTTCTGGAGCTTGGAAAAGGGTCAGTTCTACAACCTTTTGCCTCCTGCTTGGCTGTGGAATGATTGAGGATTTAATTGTTTTAGGGTCTATGTATTCTGCTCTACACATCTATCAACTCATTGCATCTGATCACTATAGTGTTTGTGTGTGTGTTTCTTCTCCAATAGAAGACTTATGGAACTCAATTTATTCTGCAGTTATCAGGAGGCAATCGAGGATATTACCAAAAGAATGGGTGCAGGAATGGCAAAGTTTATCTTGAAGGAGGTTGGTGATGTGGGGTGTTGTAATGCAGGATTGAAGGATGGTGCATGGATAATTAACTTAAGAAAAAAGGATTTCTCTTGGTTCCACTGCTGAATTTGCATGATACATGATACAGATGTGTGTGTGTGTGTGTGGTGTCTGTCTCTGTGAATGCATCTGTCATGCTATCAAAAGTATAATAAATATGCAGATGTGTATTGTGGACTGTAGTGAGCTCAAACTATATGCATTCCAGGATTCAGTTGCTTGGTTATCAAGTAGAAGAATAGATTATCAAGAGAGGGAAGAATGAATGGTGAAAAGTTAGAGTATTTAGTTATCCTTCTAGAGAGAGCACAGGACACTAGGGATGCATATCTGATCCCTTTGGATGTCAGCTAAAGAAATTCTTGAATTTAATATAAGGCTATAACAGTTTCCTCATTTTTTATGTTAGTCATCAAATTGCACAAGCTTCAATTTCTCCAGTTTTTCTTAATACAGAAGGTGAAATGTTATGTTTATGTGACACATTAGACTCTGGTATGCAGGTGGAAAGCATTGATGACTATGATGAATATTGCCACTATGTAGCAGGACTTGTTGGACTGGGCCTGTCCAAACTCTTCCATGCATCTGGATTAGAAGATTTGGCACCAGATAGCATCTCCAATTCAATGGGTTTGTTTCTTCAGGTAATACTATTATGCAAGAGCGATCAATGTGTTTAATCTGTAGGCTTAACTTTGTTTTGAGATGTAATTCTAACATGTTCAATCCTGGATTTGATAAAACACAGAAAACAAACATTATTCGTGATTATTTGGAGGACATAAACGAGATACCTAAGTCACGCATGTTTTGGCCTCGCGAGATTTGGAGCAAATATGTCAACAAACTTGAGGTCTACTTCTTTTCCATTTATTGTCTCAACCTTGGTACCATCGACATACTTTTGCCATCTTTATGTTCATGAATGATGTTAATTTAATCATAATACTTGAAAGTAATATTTTTTTTTATTTGGTCCATCCATCTGATTAGCATTCTCCCCATTTTGTGTTCTGTGCCTCAGGACTTGAAATATGAAGAGAACTCGGTGAAGGCTGTGCAGTGCTTGAATGATATGGTTACCAATGCCTTGATACATATGGATGATTGCTTGAAGTACTTGTCTGAATTGCGGGATCCTGCTATATTTCGGTTTTGTGCTATTCCTCAGGTAAGAAATAAACTTTAAACTGACATCTGAAGATATCATTGTTTCTTGTCTTGTAGCTTGACTACTTGAATTATACTTATGCCTTTTCACATAACCTGCAACTCCTCTGAATTTTTCATCCTGTCAAATATTTTATTACTCGGTGAACAAATCCCTGTTTAGTAATAGGTATGCTGGATGTTTTGGTGGAAGGTTTCCTTTAATTTGATTTCTCTCTTGCCAGATCATGGCGATTGGAACTCTAGCACTGTGCTACAACAATGTCAATGTCTTCAGAGGTGTAGTGAAGATGAGGCGAGGTATGGCTAATTTATAGACAGCATTCTTTCCCTGGCACCTGAAACTGGTGGAATGTTATAGCTGTAACACAGATTATTTTGGTTCATGTAAATATCTTATGAAGCTGGAAGGTTTTTATTATTGTTATGTTATCATAACATGGAATTGCATTTAGAATGCAAATGCAATAGATGATATAATCTCCCAAAATGGCCATTCCACAAATACCATTTGTTTGTTCAGGAACTGCATAATTCTCAGACTAAGTAAATCATGACCCGACTTGTATATCTCGGATTATTTTTTAAAATCCCATGCCTCATCCACCAGCTCACCCCTGCTGCTCTTGAGTGTTTAAAGGATTTTAGTTTGTTGTTTATTACCAACATCAAAATATAATGGACTGGGTTTTCATGATTCCTTATTCAATGATGTTTAATTTAATGTTAAACGATTTCTAGGTCTTACCGCTCAAGTTATTCATCAAACGAAAACAATGGATGATGTCTATGGTGCTTTCTTCGACTTCTCTTGTATGCTGAAGTTCAAGGTATGATGCTTTCCTTAAATTCTAATCGATATATCGTTTTTCCTGGCAAGTTCCAACATGGAAGTTATATTTCTCCCACTTGTAACTAATACTGCGCCCCCTTTAATGCTTCAGTCTTCTCTTGCTAGCTTGTTTTGGACTTATTCATCATCTTGAACCTAAGAAGTATGACTGCACAATCTTTGCCAAAAAGACTTTCTAGACAATAATTTCAGAGAAGGGAGCAACACTTTTCATGCTTCCAATCCTTGACAATAGGAAGCCTATTGTGCATTTCAATTTGGTAGAATCTTATAAGAACGAATTTATGTTCTTCCATCAAAACCTTATGCGGTTAGGACTGCACCACTCCCCTCTTTGATGGATAAGCAAATGATATTAGGTTGCTACATTGTTTCCCCTGCTTGGTTGTAGGCTTTGAGACATTGTATAATTCACTAATGTCACATCTTGATAACAACAATCGACAACTGCGGTGGTCTTGTCAGATTCCGAAAATGGAAGTCTTATGTATAAAACTGTGAGCTTTTTCGCCAAGTGCCTGTTTGGTGTGGTCGATATTTATGCACACCAAGTTTCTCTACCTTCAAGTTTGCTTGCTGAATTCTCAAAAAAAAAAAAAAAAAAAAAAACTCGTGCCTATATTGAGAAAATGTGAAATTGGCTACTGCAGGTTGACAACAGTGATCCTAATGCAATAAAAACCTTGAGCAGGCTGGAAGCAGCACAAAAATCTTGCAGGGAATCTGGGGCTCTAAACAAAAGGTTTGTCAACCTATCCATTGAGCATTGAATGGTATTTTTCTTTTCTTTCTTTTTTTGGCTGACACTCTTTCTTTCTTCTACCAGGAAATCTTACATAATTAGGAATGAGCCAAAATATAATTCTGTTCTGGTGAGTTTCTGCTGAATTGTCAACCTGATTTCCTCTCGTGCATGCATAGTTGCAAGTTTCTTGTTCCAAGCAATACATTTATTTCTAATTACATGCTATGCATATAAATTTCAGCATAGACTAGAGCTTGCTGGATTGTATATTTTTTTAATCCTAATTTTTCTGTGAAATATGCACTTTATTTGATATGAATTAGATAGAAAAAGAATGAATGAGATTAACTTTCCCCCCTCCTTTCCAATCGTGCTGATTAATCCACAGTTGGATGCCTATACCAGTCTTGTATGCTTTGCGGGTTCCAAGAATATCAATTGGGAATATCATCTGATTTCTTTTATCATCTAATGCAGATCGTCCTACTTTTCATTATATTGTCTATTATTTTCGCGTATCTCTCTGCCAACAGATCGAGTTACTAGGGTAAGTTGTTCCACCAAAAGGTTATTGATTGGATTTGTTATCACGAGAATGATTTTTTAAAGCTTCTTCTGTTGATGCAACAGGAGGGTCCATTTCTTGAGTTATCGGTGTGCATATGGATGATGTCTGGCTACACAAGTGACTGCTCTATTCCATGGAAGCTGCTTTTCTTATATTTGTGTACAACATTATTATAACAATGGAGTTTTTACTGTTCATCCTTATATTATTCACCAAGATGGATTAAAACAGTGTAATATAATGATTGTCATTGTCAAAGAAACTTGCTAGATATGTAGTTGGGGGTAAGGTTTTTTTTTTTTCCATGTGATACATTTGATATTGGAAGGATGGTTGATGACAATTCGGGTTTTTTGGGGTTTGGCGTGGGGAAATGACATGGTTGATAGATATCTGGCACTGGATCAGGCATGTCAGCTAGAACTTAAGCGCAAGGGCCAGACCCGCGCGCCTGGGTTTGCTGATGTCTGCTGACCCGTGCCTAGCGTTTGCACACTCCCGTGGAGCTGTAGACCCGCGCGCCTGGGTCAAAAATATTATTAATATTGAAAAACAATCATAGATTTGATTTAAAGGGTAAAATTATTATTATTATTATTATTATTAAATTTTTTTAAAAATATTATTATTATCAAAGAAAAACCATAAATTTTATTTGAAGGGATTAAAAACTATTAAAACTTGGGCCAGACAAGTTTAATATTATTATTAATATTATAAATATTATTAAATTAGAAAAAAATATTATTACTATAGAACAAAAAAAACATAGATTTGATTTAAAGTGTAAAATTAATAATAATAATAATAATTATTATTATTAACTTGAGTATGATATTCCTTTCCAGATCCAAGTAACTTGGGGTTACAAAGGGGTGCCTGATCCAAGTTGCTTGGGTGTGGTAGGGGTGCAAACCCAAGACCCTTGGGTTTTGCAGTCTCGCCTGGCCCAGGGCTCTTGGGTTCGGCGTCCGAACCCGTAGCTCTTAGGTTCGGTGTCCAGACCCAAGACTCTCGGGTTTTGTATTGTAGCCAGACCCAAGGCTCTTGGGTCAGGCGTTTAAGAGGAGCTTAAAGCTCTTAGACATGATGATGCAGCCAGACTCACTTAAACTTGAGTCATATAAGTTTAATATTATTATTAATATTGAAAATATGATTATTTGTATTATAAAGATTCTTATTTTTATTGTAGCTAATATTATTAATATAATAATTCATTAATTTGAAAAAATATTATTAATATTGAAAAACAACTATAAATTTAATTTTAAGAGTAAAATTAAAAATTATTATTATTATTAAATTTGAAAACAAATATTATTACTATTGAAGAAAAACCATATATTTGATTTGAAGGGATTAAAAACTATACGAACTTGGGTCAGATGAGTTTATTATTATTATTATTAAATTTTTAAAAAAATATTATTACTATCGAAAAAAAACCATAAATTTTATTTCAAGAGATTAAAAACTATCAAAACTTAAGCTTGACAAGTTTAATATTATTATTAATATTATAAATATTATTAAATTCATTAATATTATTAAATTTAAAATAAATATTATTACTATAAAAAAACATTGATTTGATTTGAAGGGTAAAATCAATTATTATTATTATTTAACTTAGGTTTGACATCACCTTCCACGCCCAAGTAACTTAGGGCTGGAAAGGGGCGCCTGACCCAAGTTGCTTGGGTGTGGCAGAGGTGCAGACCGAAGTTCCTTGGATCTTGCAGCCCTGCCTGACACAAAGCTTTTGGATCCGGCGTCTGAATCCGCAACTCTTGGGTTTGGTGTTTAAGAGGGGCCCAAAGCTTTTAGGCCTGGCGTTGGATCCAGACCCACTTAAACTTGAGTCAGACAAGTTTAATATTATTATTAATATTGAAAATATGATTATTTTATTATAAATATTCTTATTTTTTTTATAGTTAATATTATTAATATAATAATTCATAAATTTGAAAAAAATATTATTAATATTGAAAACAACCCATAGATTTGATTTGAATGGTAAGATTAAAAATTATTATTATTATTATTATTATTATCATTATCATTAATAAATTTTAAAAAAATATTATTACTATTGAAGAAAAACCATATATTTGATTTTAAAGGATTAAAAACTATTAAAACTTGGGTCAAACAAGTTTAATATTATTATTAATATTATAAATATTATTAAATTTCAAATAAATAGTATTACTATCGGAAAAAAAACATAAATTTCATTTGAAGGGAAAAATCAATTATTATTGTTATTATTATTAACTTGGGTCTGACATCACCTTCTAGACCCAAGTAACTTGGGGCTGGAAAGGGGCACCTGACCCAAGTTGCTTGGGTGTGACAGAGGTGCAGACCCAAGTCCCTTGGGTCTTGTAGCCCTGTCTGGCCTAAGGCTCTCGGGTTCGGCGTTCGAACCTGTAGCTCTTAAGTTCGGCGTTCGGATGGAAGACTCTTGGGTCAAGCAAGTCCGGACTCAAGGCTCTTGAGTTCTGCGTTACAGTCAGACCCAAGTGGGTCTGGCTTTTAAAAGGGGCCCAAAGCTCTTGGACTTAGCGTTGCAATCAGACTCACTTAAACTTGGGTCAGACAAGTTTAATATTATTATTAATATTAAAAATATGATTATTTGTATTATAAATATTCTTATTTGTATTATAGTTAATATTATTAATATAATAATTTACAAATTTAAAAAACAATATTATTAATATTGGAAAACAACCATATATTTGATTTGAAGGGATTAAAAACTATAAGAACTTGGGTAAGACGAATATTATTAATAAAAAAATACTATTATTATCGAAGAAAAATCATAAATTTTATTTGAATGGATTAAAAACTATCAAAACTTGAGTTAGATAAGTTTAATATTATTATTAATATTATGAATATTATTAAATTCATTAATATTATTAAATTTGAAATAAATATTATTACTATTAGAAAAAAAACATAGATTTGATTTGAAGGATAAAATAAATTATTATTGTTATTATTATTAACTTGGGTTTGGCATCCCCTTTGAGACCCAAGTAACTTGGGTCTTGCAACCCCGCCTGGCCCAAGGCTCTTGGGGCCGGCGTCCGAACCCACAACTCTTGGATCTGGTATTCAGAACTAAAGCTCTTAGGTCTGGCGTTTAAGAGGGGCCCAAAGCTCTTGGGTCTGAAGTTGCAGATAGACCCCCTTAAACTTGGGTCAGACAAGTTTAATATTTGTATTATAAATATTATTATTTTTATTATAATTAATATTATTAATATAATGATTGATAAATTTTAAAAAATATTATTAATATTGAAAAAAAAACATAGATTTGATTTGATGGGTAAAATCCATTAATATTATTATTATTGTTATTGTTTTTGTTATTAACTTGGGGCTGGAAATGAGAGCCAGATCTAATTGCTTGGGTCTGGCAGGGACGCCAAACCCAAGGCTTTTGAATCTTGCAACCCTGCATGTTTCAAGGCTTTTGGATTTTAGCTTTTTTAATATTTTTTTATGAAAAATAAAGTTGGTTCGCGGCGTAGGGCGGACCACCTAACTACTAATGAGTAAAGTTTAATTCAGTGCATCCAATATTATAATGTTATTACAGTTCCAATAGCTTCCAATGTCTTTTAGTTGTAACTTATAATTTAATTGTAGTTTTTATCAGCCACTCAGTACTCACGAGCTTTCAAGATGAGTGATTAACATGGCAATTGAGAGTAAGTTAACTATAAAACAACCTACCGCATGGACTGCAATTATAATGGGAAAAGCTGCTACCCAAGTTTTTCTGAAGTTTCTATTAGTAGCTGCAAGAATTTCGACAAAGACAACGAGACTTTGAATGATTATAGAGCACACGACGGCCGAAGAATGTTCAAAGTTTCCTCATGAGTCTTACCACGGATATACTATGGAAGACAAACCAGAGAAAGGGACAGAAACAGAGAAATTCCCTTGAGACACAAAAAGAGCTATGACTTGAGCTAGCCCATTAACAAACCAATTAATAATATCTTTGCATTTTGGGTCATAGATACCTCCCCATTTTGTTTTCTGCAACATTAATAACAGCTTTAGCTTTGTATCAAAGAAGCTAGGAAATTATCCGTTTCAATGGAATGGCAATTTCATGAATATTTAGTGAACCGGTTAAAAACCCAAATTGACTCATGAAAAACCCATAATTTTTTCTCTTAATTTTTTTTAAATGATTTTTTTTTACTTTTTTTTTATAAAATGAAAAAAACTGGTTAATCTAAGTCAACCCACTTGATTCATGATTCACGACTTGTCCAAATCAACCTGAGTTGGTTTAAAAATTTTGATTTTACCGATATGCAAATCCATCCAGAACTTGTTGGAAGTACTGATGAAGCTTAGAATAACGAGGATGAAGATTACTATTTGTAGCATTTGTTTTTTTTTTTCTCTCATTTTTGGGATGGTGAAGCACCATCCAAAAGCCAGGGACAAAAATAGAACACAATACAACCATGTTGCAAGAAGCCAGAACATAAACTGTTAAACACTAGGAACAAAATACTTTCCCGAGGAAAAAAAAACAAAGACAGATATGTTTCATTTAGTTATACTCTGCATTTTGTTTTAGTTAATTACACGTTGTGTTTTGTTTAAACATTTAGTTATACGCTGTGTTTTTCCTAAACTTTGTCTCCTTTAATTTCTTTATATGTCACACCGTATAGCCAATAAGAAGCAACAAAGACTTTGTTCTCTAGAAGGATACCCTGATAGTATTTAGCTCTGCATTGTAACAGAATGGCTAAAGAAAAATATGATGATTGTTAAATGATGAGGTGGTTATGAGGGATGCTCATCACATCGTCTATTTCTTTTTTATGCTCATTGATAACTAACTTGCTACTCATAGGTTCTAGAATTCTTCTCAATAATCCCTAGCTATTCTTTGTCTGGGAACTTTACAAATTGAACTTGTATCAACTAGTATTAGAGCCACAAATCTTCAGAATCGAATTATGCCGCCAGATACTCGTTTTTAAGTTCTTAAAATGATTGAAGATAAGGTTGATGAATCCATTACAACTGTTAATAGGGATCATGACCAGAAGTATGACAAGGTTGTGAAACTTTTAGAGGTGTATGAACAATAGTTGGAAGAATCTAAGATCAATAATGAAGTCAAATATGAGAAAACTAATCTTAGACTTGAGAAACTTCAAGAAATATTAGGAGAGCTTACTTGCCAACAAAGTTTATGGCAGTAGAAGTGATATACTAATGTTGGGGAAACAAGTGCTTTCCATAAGCATTGAGGGGGTTACCAAGCTGGGCGTGCTGCTAGAAACCATGGAACTTGTGATGGGGGTCATTATTCTTATAAGGCATGTAAACCTAAATGAGATTTTCCTAGCTTTGATGGTAAAGATGTTTATAAGTGGCTTTACAAATGCAATCAATAATTTGAGGTTGAAAAAATTAAAGAAAGTGAGAAACTCAAACTAGCTTCCTACTATCTTGATCATATGACTCTTTATTGGTATCCAAATTTCAGTTATGAATCTAAAATGGAAAAGAGATTTCAAAACTTATAAAAGGGACATTGATATTTTGTGGAATAGGACTGAAGTAGGAGAGAAACAAACATTAGTGATATTCGTAGGAGGTATAGAGATGTTTATTAAGAAATCTTGTTAAAATGTTCGAACCAAAACAACTGAAACAAGCCTACAATTTACCTAGGCTCCATGAAAACATCATATCTTATAAGTGCAATCACATACCCTCTATTTAACATTCAACCAATCAAATCACACAATTACAATACCAATCCCAATCCCAATCCCAATCCCTTTACTCTAGAAACACCACTAACCATAATACTCATACCTTTAAAAAACATAAAAAGATTTGACCAATTTTATTATCCAAAACAACATCAACAAGACACTTAACAAACCCTTCAAGACCTTTAGAAACAAGGAGTTTGATGATAAAAGAGTGAAATGGTTGTGTTTTTGGTGTGATGTAAAGTTTGTGCCTGGTCACAAATGCAAAAACAAAAGACTTAATACTTTATTCATTATTGAAGATAAAAAAGGATGAAGCAAAAGAGGAAGAGTGTGGTTATGAAAACATTAGTCCACACATATCCATTATTTCCATTGAAAAGGAATATTGTTGCCACACCTTGAAGGTGACTTGTAAGGTGTATAAATGATCCCTATACATTATAGTGGATTCAGGTAGCACACATAATTTTTCTAGTCCTAGGATGGCTAATAAGTTGTAATGTCAACTCACTAATATCAGATCAATTATTGTTGAGGCTTTTAATGGTTGGAAAATGACTTGTACTACTGTGTGAAAAAACTTTCAGTGAAAAATATAGGGTGTTAAATTTATAGCTAATGTATTCATTATGAAACTAACCAGCTGTGATATGGTTACGAGAATAAAGTGGTTAGCTTTACTTGGTGATATATAGTGCAATTACAAAGACAAATAGATGTCCTTCTACTAACATGGACAATAGGTTATACTTAAAGTAGACAACCCTGCTCAACTATAAATTATTAGGTTTGAGCAACTTAATGGATTATTGGACAATGTCACTCATAAAATAAGTACTATCTTGTGTAGTTTGAGAATACTAAATGAGGATACCTAAAGTTCCTACTCTATGATTGCAACCTTGACACCTAATACAAAAGGCAACCCTACACTAGAGAAACTACTTGAAACATATGTTGAGGTTTTCAAAGAGGTAAAAACATTACCCCCATTTAGATTGCATGACCATTATATTCCATTAAAAGAGAGAGCTTAGCCTATGAATTTGAAACCCTAAAGATATTCAAGATTGTAGAAAGATGTTATGAAGAAAATGATTATAAAAATGTTAGAAACAAGCATTATTCAGAATAACACAAGCCCATTTGCATCTCCAGTTGTATTGGTGAAGAAGAAGGATCATTTTGGAGACTTTGTGTGGATTATAAGGTGCTTAATAAGCTCAATATTAAAGATAAGTATCTCATACCTTTAATATATGAACTGTTGGAAGAGCCAGTTTGTGCCACTATTTTTTTAAAGATCAATTTGAGGTCAGAATGGTGCAAGATGACATCTACAAAACAACTTTTAGAACCCATAATGACCATTATGAGTTTATGATGATGCCATCTGATCTCACCAACACATCTGTCACATTTAAAAGTATAATGAATGAATTTTTCAGAATACATCTCAAAAGATTCATATTGGCTTATTTTTTTTTATGATATACTAGTGTATAGTCAGTCCCTTGATGACCATTTGAAGCATCTCAAAGTAGTATTTGAATTGCTGATAACTCACCAGTTGGTTGCTAAAGTTAGTAGGTGTGTTTTTTGCAATGGTAAGGTGGAATACTTAGGTCATATTATTTCTTGAGAAGGAGTAGCTACTGACCCACATAAAATTAAAGCTATTGTTGAATGAACAATCCCTAAGAACATCAAACAACTGAGGGGTTTCCTGGGTCTAATTGGATACTACATAAAATTTGTTAAAGGGTATGAATCATTTTGCAAACTCTTGACTCAGTTATTTAAAAGGGTGTTATTGTTACCTGTAAAAAGGTTGGCAATTTATTCTACTGGAAGAAACAACAAATGCACATCAAGAAATTTATGCATGAATGCTTAGTATGCTAAAGAAACAAATATGAGAATGTTCTTACCCCAGGTCTATTGTAGCTCTTACCAATTCCTATAGTCCTTTTTAATGACATAAGCATTGGTTTTATAGAGGGTTACCTAAGTCTGTTGGAAAAGAAGTTGTATTTATAGTGGTAAATCATTTAAACAAATATGCTCATTTCCTAACACTATCACACTCTTATACTGTAGTTGTAATGGCTAGAGCTTTCATGAACAACATATACAAGCTATATAATATGCCAGTAACCATAGTTAGTGATAGAGACTCTATCTTTCTCAATCAATTTTGGATGACCTTTTCTCTCACTAAGGAGCAAACCTTCACTACTCTACAACTTATCATCCTCAATCTGATGATCAAACAGAGGTGGATAATAAATGCTTAGAGAACTACTTTTGATGCATGACTAGACACTCTCCAATTCAGCGAGTGAAATAATTGTTTCTTATAGAATGGTGGTATAACACCAACTTCCATTCTTCTACTAAGACCACTTCCTATAAGGCCCTATATAGATTTAATCCTCAAATTCATATTCCTTGTTTCCTTCCTTAAGGACTCTATAGTGGAGGTAGTAGACCGGATGTTATCTAGAAGGAAGGGAATGCTTAAGGTAATTAGAAGTAATCTCTTAATAGCTTAACATATAATGGTGCAATCATCTAATAAAAAGAGGAGTGAGAGGTAGTTTGATGCGGGTGAATCAGTGTACATCAAGTTGCAGCCTTATAGACATCAGTCTGTGGTAAAGTGAAATTCCCAAAAAATAGCAGCAAGGTTCAATGGACCTTATCTGATATTAGAAAAAGTGGGCATAATGGGTTATCGGTTAGATCTTCCCTCTTCAGCTACAATTCACCCCATCTCATGTTTCACAGTTCAAGAAGCACATTGGAAGCAAAGTGGTGCAGACTCAGTTGCCAAACCTTCCTATGGAACCTTTACTATAACCTCAAGGAATATTTGACAAGAGGATGGTGAAACGAGGGAATAGAGCAGCTACACAAGTGTTGATTCATTAGAAACACTTACCACCATCTAAAGCTACTTAGGAATTCACAGATGATATGGGAGGGATATTGTCACAATCTGGCCTTGCTAAGGATGGAAAAGAGAATATAGGAGGATTTGATCATTGGAATATTTGAATGAGAAGTGACTGTTATGAAATGATGTGTTTCATTTAGTCATACTCTGCATTTCATTTCAATTAGTTACGTGCTACATTTTGTTTAAACATTTAATTATATGTTGCATTTTGCCTAAATCATGTTTTCTCTACCTTTTTTATATATTGCCACGTGTAGCCAGTAAGAAGCAACATAAGCTTTGTTCTCTAGAAGGATACCCTGCTAGTATTTAGCTTTGCATTGTAACAAAATAGCCAGAGAGAAATATGATTGTTAAATGATGAGGTGGTTACGAGTGATGCTCGTCACACTGTTTGTTTTTTGTTAATGTTCGTTAATAACTAACTTGCTATTCATAAGTTCTAGAATTCTTTTTAATAGTTCTTGGTTACTCGTGAGAACTTTACAAATTGATCTTGCATCGTTTTTAATGGGTCAAAACATACAAACAATATATTTTAACTATGAAAAATAGTGAAAATATGAAACATAAATTCAAAATACAAAAACATGAAAAACTCAATGAATTGTTACTGAACCTTTATTTGTAATACAATAGTCAACGATGGTCGTGACTTTTAAATAACGGTGTTATAGTCATCATTTTTTTTTCTTCTTATTATTTTGAAATGAATATTGAAAGGTTTTTATTAAAATAAAATAAAATTAAAGAGTAATCAAGACATATACAATAAGATTATTTTGGTCTCTACAATAGTGAAAATAACAAGTTGTGGAGTGAGAACAATACTATTTTTTCTTTTTGTATTTTTATTTTGTTGAATGATCGCAGGTTGTCGTGGACTGAACGACCAAGTAAGAAGGGTAAGTTCAGCTATTGATCAGACTCATTATTGAGAACGGTTTCACTGGAAACCTTGTTTCATCTGTCCAGGATGGTTGATTTCCTAAAATTCCTCTGCTCATGGATGATGGCTGGCGACACCTAATGCTCGACCTGTTCTGTCGAAGTCGCTCTTTTCTAACGCGTGTATACTTGTAATGACAACACTTGACCGTTCTCTTTTCCTGGACGGGCTTCTGCTTTATCCTCAAAAAAATAGATTTGTTATCCTGAGGTGGAGTTGGCCAATGCTGTCTGTCATCCTGGTTTTCTGACCTAGCGGAATCTTAAACGTGCACTTTCAGGAAAACAGAAAGAGGTCGCTAAATCTTTTGTAGTGATCATCTCTGAACTTAAAGACCGACATATGTATGACTCGATTAAAAAAACTGGAGAAAATATGTAGACTCTATTGAAACATAAAATTGGAGAAAAAAGTTTCTTCACAGGAAATTCACAATATCAACAACTCAGGTCAAAATCTCAGTCGTATTCCTAGAACAAAATAATTAGCAAATAATACACATGAACGCATTCATATATCAATAAGATCACAACGTAATACCAGTATCTATATCACAAGAAAGGAAAGCCACAGCCTCTGATTCGCAACAATTTTTTTCCTGATCTTCGATCTGCAGCAATCATCCTCTGCATTTGACAACATGCAGTGCAAAACATACACTCAAAACAAAATCCTCTGCCCAAAAGCCAACGCAGAAGAAAACTCTAGAACACTTCAGCTATTTTGCTTGCGAGAACACGGTCCCTTCTTTCAATGTACCCATATGGGAACCAGCCTGCTTTACCCTTGCATTCTCCTTCAGCCCAGCCATTGTTTGTCACCTATCAAGAATGCATGGCAGAACATTAAACCTTGCAAAGATTTTAGCAGACATAATGCATAAAAAGAAGTGGTTTCAGAATGCTTTAAACCTTTCGAACAACAACAAAGTCACCAATTGACAAAGTCAGCTCCACATCAGATTGACCTTGATATGAATGCATGACCTGCAGTAAAAAGCAAATGAGGGCACTCGATAAATAAAATCAATAAGCCACCATCAAGGTGCAATTTTGTAAGAATATAAGGTAACATTAACAGCGAGATAAATTTGATTCCTCACCTCCCCTAAAAAGTAACCCATGCTGTCTGTTGTTCCATTATGATGTGCTTGAGAAGCGTACACACCGTTAACTTCTTCATATGATGGAGGTGGAGGCATACTGCTCTCTGCACTTGGGGTGGGAGGCGCTTCAATTCGTTGTCGTTCTGATGCCATCTATTAATAGTAACAAACATGGATTATGATCAAAATAAAGGCAAAAAACAATTGAGACAATTTCATCCCAATTCAGGCTGGGTCGGGTAAAAGGACTTCAAGGCAGGATAACGTACCTCGCCTTCAAGCTGATCAAGTATCTGAAGGACTGTCTGATGATAAGCTCGTTCTGCTTCAACCTTCAAATTAAAAGGTGAATCACAGGAGGATAAATCTTCAAAATGATTTCTTCCCAACACATAATTCATAACTTAGTTGAATCCACAGCAGAAACAAGGGATCATTCACATTACCATAGCAATAAGTCTCTGGAGAGTTAGCCTCTGTTGTTGGGCTTCAACAGCAGCCATTGCTGCAGCTGCTTCCTTCCCCAATATGGCCATGTTTGACTTTAGATCTTGCAGCTTTGTCTCTGCAGATTCTAACTTCATAGCAAGCTCAGAATTACCTGGCATTTCTCTCACTTTTGCCTGGCGCTTGGCAACTTCAATAGCCTGTCTAAGTTCAAATGAAGGGTAACTAAACAATTTTGGGGAAAAAATAACCCATACAACATGATAATTATGTTGTGAAATGCAATTGAATTGATCCATGATCATTCATGTTTAGATCACATAATAAATATGACTGGGAATTCTCTAGGGAATGCAAAAATCAAAGGAAATTAAATCAATATTATGCAATCGGAAGGAAAATCAAATCTAGCAAGTCAATCTCAGGAACAATTCATACAAGATGTTCATTGAATAATATGTTTCAAAAACTTGGTAAAGGAGCGATATTTCAGTATACCTGAGCTTCTGCTTCTTGTCGCATTCTGTCATAACGTTGAGCAAGATGTCGTGCATCCTCCAAAGGAGCTCCCATTACCATTGCTCTTAATGGCTCAGCTACCTAATAATCAAAGCAGTCAATGCCATACCAAGTGCATGATAAAATGCCCTAGAATAACAAGAATGATGATGATAATTATGATGAAAATTATTAACCATAGAGTAAAGAGAAGTCTTGAGACAATTCAGTTCTTCCACTAAATCATGAGTATTTTGGATCAGTCTTATTGTTTATTCTTCAAATGTTTTAGATCTCATGCATGATCTTTTCCGTTTTGATGCTTTCTTGACACTTGTTTGTATGGTTACTCAAAGTCTAGTATGCAAATTAACTAAAACCACTTGCAGCTTGCAAGACAATGGAGCACAGCACAATCAGCATAGGAAACATGCGATGTGTATAAGCTCATTAATAATATTTATCTAAGTAGGCACATTTATAAGTAGAAAAATGGAAAGTTTTGTTATAGATCAAACCTGTGTACCAAGAGCTTTCAGCAGATTCCCACGTTCCTTTTCCATCTGAGCACGGGCATTAGCATAATTCACAGCAGCCTTTGACAATGTATTACCACTAGTACATGTATTTTCAGCACCATATTTCCTGCTGTCTTCCGAGAACCTTGTTCCTGTTGAACATAATAAATTTTTATAGAACACAACACTTCCTTCTTGAAATTCAATATAGAATACAACAAAATAACTTCAAGACTTTCACTAACCCACCTATTTCAACTTGCTTAGATCCTGTGACAATATATCCTTCTACACCACGAACAACATCCCTTTGAAAATGCTGAAAAACAGCATTTGACATTCATAAGTCAATGACTAAAACAAATTGAGAGCAATATGCCACACAGGAGGATTAGACAACCTTGCCAGCACGTGTTGATATGTAAAGCCTCTCAAGTTTCTGATGCTGATGGAGTTCTGCTTCATCAGTAATAACAGTATCTGAACCTCCATATCCACCAGCACCAAACTGCTTGAGAACAGCCTGAAGTAACACCCCACGCAATTAGATTAGTGGCTTTGTAGAGCAAACTACTACAATGTGGGGAAAATAAAATGCAGTGCTTCATGAAGCCAGAGATGCACCCTAATTAAGTCAAGCATCATGAGGAATCACAATTAAATGGATAACCAAATGGAGCTTCAAATTGATGTTCCAATAACAAAGCACATAGAAACTGAAACTTATATTGGAATAGAAAAAATCAGTTTCAAGCATAAATCTTATTTAAAGACACATAAAGAAAATCACATCGCGAATCACTTCAAAAGGTAAGCAAAATGAAGCTTCAACTTGATATGTCAATACCAAATTACAGTTTTACACACTAAACCTAGCATTACGATTGTAAAAAAACGGTTGCAAGCACCATCCGAAGTGGTGTAGAACAATGCCTTGGCAAATCATACGTCGTAAACATGAAGTAATTTCACTCTCCATGCATAAAAACAATCACTTTATTCTCTCTTCACCTTCACTCCCCCAAATCAAACTCCTCTAAAAACATTAAATTTAAATCCCAAACCTTCACAATAGAAAAACCTTAATAAGAAAAAATCAATTAACACTAACAATTTTCCCTACAATCTTCATTTTCACTAACGTACATTCCATTGAGCATTCTTAAAAAGCCACAAAAACTCTTCAGCTAATAATCCAAGACAACAATTTCCATCTCCAAGGCTTAATACTACTCCACAAATTTGACCAAATCAATCAAATTTGCAAAACATTTCTACCAAAGTCGCGATCTTTCTAATTCCTAAACCTAAAAGACAACATGGGTTATCCATAAAATAATCAGAAATGATAAATCGAGGACAAAAAAATAATGATATTGAGCTAAAAAGAATAAAAATTCAAACTTGGATCTAACATTTTAGGGCTTGATTAAGAGGGGTACCTGTTGTTGCTTAGCGACCTGTTCTCTAAGTTTTGTGGCTTGTTTTCTTATTGCTTCCATTCAAAGAGGAGGGATTTAAGAGTCTTGGGAATTTGATCGATTTTTGAGAGGTGAAACCAAACGCTGTGTTAGAGAGGGAGATGCTTTTGAAAAGAAAGAAAACGGGGATGGTGTCGCTAATGTTGTTGGCCAGTTTGGGTCTTTGGGAGACTCCTTTTGGAGCTTCCAACAGCAGACATTTGTGTTTTTTTCAAAGCACCAAAAAGATTAATGTATGCCTGCGGCAGTTCTCATTTTACCATTGCTAAGCTCTTTTTTTCTCTCCTATCAATCCAAGAACACCCCCAAAGAAGAAATAGTGAGAGGGGAATTATATTTTTATTTTAGTTAGAATATTCTCAAGATTAAATTATTGTCCGTAGGTCACTCCATCTCCAAAACTTTCTTAAATTCAAAGAATAAGGTTGAAAAATACATCATAGATTAAAATCCAGTAATGGAACCTTTGAATATTGATTTAGATGTTTCGTGAATTTGTTTTATTTATTGTTATTTTGGATTAACCCAAGGAATGGTTGTACTGAAAAATTTGCCTGTTGAAAATGTACTTGTTCTCATCATGTCTGAATTTCATGTGTTTTTCTAAAGTTGCCATGAAATTTAGCAAAAAAAAAAAAAAAAAAAAGGGATTTAGGATTATTATATTCCTAGA
>Ga0307515_10007814_pt1 | contig 21039 bp, 4 predicted proteins | sample 17_EM_MG_FD_194513 | JGI IMG/M metagenome (GOLD analysis project Ga0307515, IMG submission 194513) | Populus trichocarpa ectomycorrhiza microbial communities from riparian zone in the Pacific Northwest, United States - 17_EM | ecosystem: Host-associated > Plants > Roots > Unclassified | place...
TGGCAAGAACCTAAGAACGTTAAGGACGTAAGAGCCTTTATAGGATTTGCTAATTTTTACTAACGGTTTATTAATAACTTCTCCGCCCTAGTTTTACCCCTTATAGCTCTAACCTAAAAGGATAAAGCCTTTATCTTCGATAAGGAATATAAGAAGGCCTTTACTTATTTAAAGGTTATATTTACTACCGCGCCTATACTCTAACACTTTGACCTAAACCGAATGAGTGTTATAGAAGCTGACTTATCCGACTACGTTACTAAAGGTATCCTGTCTTAATATAATAAAGAGGGAGTATTATACCCCGTAGCATACTACTTAAAACGACTAAGCCTAGCTAAATGTAACTATAAAATCTACGACAAGGAACTGCTGGCTATTATTAGATGCTTTAAGCAATGGCGACCCGAACTAGAAGGCGCTAGATTCCTAATTAAGGTCCTTAGCGATTACAAAAACCTATAGTACTTCACGACCACGAAATAGCTAAGCTACTGTTAGGCCCGCTAGTTAAAATACCTGTCTCGTTTCCAATTCTTAATCACGTACTGCCTAGGCGTTTAAGGCCAGAAGCCTAATGCCCTAACCCGACGCTCGCAAGACGCGCCAGCACTAAAAGAGGTATATTCTTACCGAAATTAGACCCTACTTCGCCCCGAACTATTCGACCCTCCTGCTAAAGATCTTATAGTACAAGTCCTTGAAATAACTGATTAATTAATTGAATAGATTATAACCAACGAATACCCAAATAATGAGTTTATCTAAGAGACGCTTAAGCTAATTTAAGATAGCGTTAGACGCTCTAAGAAGATCTCTCTAAGTAAATGTAAAGCTCGCGGAAACTACTTATATTACCAGAACTGTCTAGTTATCCCTAATTACGATAAACTTAAGCTTAAGCTCCTTAAACACGTATATAACCTACTAGTAGCTAGCCACCTAGGCTAAGGAAAAACCCTAGAGCTACTCTAACGGGAGTACTACTAGCTGAATATGTATAATATAATACGAAGGTATATCTCTAGCTATTATATCTGCTAACGAGCTAAAGCTTCGCATAAGATATATAACGGCCTTCTAAAGCCACTGCCTGTTCTAGACCAAAGATAGAAGGACGTCTTAATCGACTTTGTTGTTAACCTCCCTATAAGTAAGGGCTGCACGAATATTATAGTAGTTGTAGACTGACTATCTAAGATAAGACACTTAATCGCCTGCCCCGATATATTAACACCTATTGTCGCCTAACTGTTTCTAGACTATGTATGGAAACTCCATGGACTCCCTAAAACGATTATCTCCGATAGAGGTAGCTAGTTTGTCTTTGTATTTTAGAAAAAACTAACTACCCAACTCTGCATTAAAGCACTATTATCTATAGTATATTACCCAGAAACGGATAGTTAAATAGAATATATAAACGCTATAATGGAACAGTACATTTGGATATACATGTCGTACTTATAAGATAACTAGATTAACTGGCTTGCATTCGCCGAGTTTACTATAAATAATTCCGTTTTGGAAACTATAAAGGTCTCCCCGTTCCTAGCCAACTATAGCTAGCATCCACAAATGGGTTTCGAATCCTTTAGTAATGTTCCTTGCCCTACTCGTCACGCCTTATAAGTTGCGAAAGTAAATAAATTCGTAGAGAAGATGGAGAAACTATAACAGTTCCTTGCTGACGAAATAATATAGGCTTAATCTGTCTATAAAGCCGCAGCGAATAAGAAACGAACCCTAGCACCGGCCTACTAAATTAGTAACTTCGTCTAGCTAGATATAAGAAATCTAAATATAAAACAACCTGCTAAGAAGCTTAATTGGAAAAACGCTGGCCCTTATAAGGTTAAGAAGGTTATCTCCTCCCACGCCTACTAACTAAAGCTCCCTAATACGGTTAAAATCCACCCCGTATTCTATACGTTAGTCCTCCGCCCTACTGCTCCCATATTAGACGCCCTGCCCAGACAGATATAAGACCCTCCTCTACTAGTTGAAGTGGATGGTGAGAATAAGTACTTTATTAAAAGAATTAACGACATTAAGTATAATAAACGGAAATGTTAATATATATATCTTACGAAATGGAGAGGCTTTACTGAGCCCTTATGGGAACCTGTTAACTCTATAGGACTTACACAAGCTATAGAAGACTTTTATGAACTCCATCTAGAACTACTATAGCCCTATCTCGCAGAAGCTTAAGTTTAAAGGGGGGGTACTGTTACGGGATACCCCCGTAACACCTTATACACGTCTACCTGTTTCTACTAACTTAGCAACTAGAGACTGACTACGAGACGGCAATTTGCGGCAATCTGACGGCAATCTGCTATATTCTGCCATATTCTACTAAGTTCCACCAAATCCTGCTAAGTTCTGCTAGGACTACTACCTGAATCCTATTCTGCTCTATGTACGTGTTGACTAAGCAACTAAGCTAATAATATATACCCTTTCTTCCCGTTTCCCTGCCTTCTCTCCTTACGCAACGTCTTGACCTTATTACACAGTTTATGTATATAGCTTAATAGTATCTACTTTGCTACATATTATCGCCGCTTATACTTACTCCGTGACACTAATAGGAAGAGCACTTAAGTGGTTTAAGCCTTACCTTACGGAAATCTAGGCAAACGGAATAATAACTATAAACTAAGAAGTACGGTTTATGTTCTTAAGCTAGAATAGATTTGTGGAACGACTTATATAAATATTTAGAGACCTAGAGGCGGTAACCACGGCGAAAAGAAAACTCTAAGATATTACGCAACAAACCTTAGCAATTAAGTATATAATATAGTTCCAGACGTTAGTAACGTAAGTAGAGTAGAATAATAGGGCGCTTATGGCATAGTATAAATAAGGACTTAAGGCTAAAGTTTAGGACGTAATTATCCTAATAAAAGATGCGGATACCCTAAGGGAACTAATAGATTAGGCGATTAAGATTAATAATTAGATCTACCAAAGGGAATAGGCTAAGAGAGGTTAGGATAGAGTTCTATAGTTATATAAGGCGTAGAGCACGCAACAACTAAAGTTAAGTTAGAAACTATAGTATGGCGTAGAGCTAATAGACCTAAGTGGTATTAAAGAAGCCTATAAGAGATGGAGTAAGAAACCATAGAAACCTAGAGGTTAAGGATTAAGTAATTATAGGACTAAGGAGCAGAGGCTAAACTAGGGATCTTAGCAGTAGAAGACGTTTAGGCGGACTCTACAGCAAAGTTAATAGTTTAAGGATAGAGCTTATATAAATTGCGGAAAATAGGGTTACTTCGCGAGGGATTATAAAGATAGTTAGAGTTACTATATAATAAAGGGAACCAGACTAATAGCAGACGATATATACGTATAGAGGGATAATAATGTGCTGTAAGGAACAAAAGAGTATTTAATTAAAAGTTTCGCGTTTTATTATAATAACGCATGCTAAATTTATAAAGACACTAAGTATAGTGTAAGCTATTAGCTATAGGAGCTAATACCTATAGGATATAGAGGAACTAATAAACTAGTTTGCAGATTGGACATTAAGGACGATAAGTTCGACGTAGACGAAATATTTCGTGACGATAAGGTAATAGGAGCAGTTTACTAGAAACACGCAGCTATTAGAGATATTACACTAGAGGTAGAGGATAATTCCACTATAGAATAGGGAACATTAGTAGGGATTAAGACCCTACTAGATATGATATCTATCGCTTTATGAGATATAAGAGAAGTAGGACAGCGAACTACTTTAGCACTTAATAAAGGCAAAAAGCCATAGGCTTAAGATTCTTAGGATAAGATAAGAGACGACTAAGATTCTTAAGATAAGATGAGGTAAGCTTAAGGACTTACAACGGACGATAACCGATATAGTAGAGCAGTAGCTTAGTTTAAGAATATACAAATAGGCTTAGGATAGAGTTTCCCGCAGGCATAAGACTCTTAAGACGAGATAAGTAAGATTTAAGACTCTTAAGATAAGATAAGAACACTAAGTAAGCCTAGTTAAACTAAGGCTAGAGCTAAGCTTAAGTTAGAAGTAAGCTTAAGATTAAAGAATCTAAGGGACTGGGAATTCAGAGAACAAATTAGGACACCCACAGATAAGAAGTAAAGGGCTTCTTTATAGATTAGAGAATCTATAATGCAAATAGTAACTAGATTAGGAGACCAAAATATAGACCTAGAGGACTTACTAATAGAATATGGTGTTCGGACTAAAGATCGAAAAATCGATATTAAGATTAAGAAGTAAGAAAACTTTAAGGATTAGAGCGTAAGACGCAAACTAAAAAAAACTATAGAAGAATTTAGATAAAGAATTATTATATAGCAAGAACAGAAACTAGATAAGAGATTTAGTATATTAGGACGTATAAAGGATAGAGTACTAGTATAAAGAATTACTAATAGGCCTAGGGCAGGTATACTAAGAGCTAAGTAGCTTACTAAACTGGAAAATAAAGAGGATTTAGGAATTCCTACTAGGTTCGAAGAACGATATATAAAGGGCTATTATAATATAGTAATAAGAAGATACTTCCTTACGGATAAGCCGTATACACTCTAGTAGCTATACTAAAGGTGGTATAGGCAGAGGCATAATAATAAGTGGGAAGATTTCTATATATAGTTAGATGAGAAAGTTATCTAAGACTACCTAATTACGGAAAAGGCTATAAATTATATTAAAGGAGCCTTAATTATAATATTAAAGGATCTAGAGAAATAATTAGAGGACTAGAGAAGCAAGAGACGCATCTTAGTACCTGCAAATAAAGTTATAACGTTTAGATTAGTATAATAAAGGTTTAAACTTAAGGATAAAGATAAGTTACGAGTTAACCTAAAGCACCTAGTACACTATACGCTATTATAAATTATATATATGGACGACATATATAAAATATATAAAAATCCAAAGGAAAAAAATTGGAAATACCCTATAAGGATATATTGGATAATAGACAAGCAATAATACAGGAATACTAAGTATATGCATAACTAGTATCTAGTAGAAGTTTAGAAGTTAGGCAACTTAATACTTTAACCAGAAAGATTCCTTACGGAAGAATGCTTAGACGGATAACAGTAGTAGGAATACTTAGAGAATACGTGTCTATGGCATATAGAGGATAAAAAGTAAACTAGGCATTAGCTAAAGAATGAGCTAAGTATAATAGGATTAAGTAGCTAATAGTTAGGAAAAGCGGAGGCCTATAAGACTAGAGGGAGCTAGTAGTAGAGCCTTAGACCCTTAAAGGAATTTAAGGACAACACCTAAATTTATAAGTAAAGTGGCAGGATTAGCAGTTTAAGGCATTAATAGATAGTAGAGCAATAAGGAACCATATTTTGCTAGTAGTAGTTAAAAGAATAGGGTTACTATACAGGAAGAAGGAATGCCCTTACCTATTAGTAATAATTTTAGGAGATCTAATAGCCTACAGAGGAGGTATTATTAATCTTAAAATAGGACCTATTTAGCTAACCATCAAAGGGAGACAAATTAAGATGTCTTTTAATATCCTACTATTAGGACGAGATAAGGCAGTACTAAGAATGCCTTAGTTATAGGAATACAATCTAAAGATTAATTGGATTATAGGTTAAGTTAATATTAGAGATACTTAACGCCGTATAATGCAATAATAAGCCAAGTTAGTATGGTACTAAGTAGGAGCAACCTATAAGGAAATAGAAAAAGGACTAAGTTACGTACTAAAAAGATACCATAAGTACGGCAAGAAACTATAGTCACCGGAAAGTAAGAAGCTATTAGAGTATATAGTATAGGACTATAAGATAGAGTTAGAACTAAAAACGAGTCTAAAGTTCTTTCCAATCTACAAGCTTACTAAAGAAGAAGGTAGAGTATTAAAAGAGTTTATCTAGGAAAATCTATAAAAGGGATACATTAGACCATTATAGTTATTAGTAGGTTATCCAGTACTATTCGTACTAAAGAAGAATGGTAAACTAAGGCTATATATCAACTATAAATAGTTAAACAGAATTACTAGAAAAGATAGGTATCCTTTACCTTTAATTAGTGAAATCTAAGATAGGATAGGCAATATATAAATCTTTATAAAGATAGATTTAAGATAGGCATACTATTAGATTAGAATTAAGAAAGGCAATAAATAAAAAGCAGTCTTTAGGTTAAAGAAAGGACTATACAAACTATTAGTTATGCAATTTAGGCTTATAAACGCACTAGCAACGTTCTAGAAGCGTATTAATAATATATTAGGAGAATACTTAGATAAATTTATTATGGTATACCTTAACGACATTATTATCTACTTAATAACTAAGGAAGAACACGGGGAATACGTTAAATGGGTCTTAAAGAGACTATAAGAAGAACAGATGCTAGTAGTAATTAAAAAATGCGAGTTCTTTACCAAAAAGACCGATTTCGTTAGATTTATTATTAAACTAGGCTAACTTAGTATAGATCTAAAGAAGATTAAGGCTATAGTAAATTAGCAAGAACTAGAGAACATTACGTAGTTAAAATTGTTTTTAGGGTTTTGTAATTACTATAGAAGGTTTATAGCGTAATAGTTAAAGGATATTAAGCCATTTACGCGGTTAACGAAGAAAGAAGAACTATAGGCATGGGGAGAGGAATAAAGGAAACTCTTTAAATAAGTTAAAGAGTTGTTTACCTAGGAGCCAGTTTTTAAGATCTATTAACTAGGACTAGAAACGGTTATAGAGACGGATGCATTAGACTATATACTAGGGGTATACTTTATACAGAAATATTAAGACGAATAGCACCTAGTGGTATACTATAGTTGGAAGATAATACTACTAAAATTAAACTATAACATCTATAACAAGGAGTTATTAGGTATAGTTACAGTATTAAAGAAATAAAGAGCATTCTTACAAGGCACAGAAAAACTATTTATAGTTAAGACAGATTATAAGAACTTAATAGGATTCCTAACAATAAAGGAACTTAACTAAAGACAAGTTAGATGGGCAGAGATACTTACAAAATACTATTTTAAGATTTAGTATACTAAGGGTACAGACAACATACGAGTAGATGCTCTAAGTTAAAAGGCTAAACTATAAAACGATAAGAAGCCATTAGGGGCTTTACTGCAAAAAGACACAGATAGACTAATTAGATACAATTATCTAAAGATTACAGCAACTTAGGAGAACAATAAGTTAGATAAGGTCTACGAGACACTATAAAGCCTTTAGGTATAACGAATTCTAGAAGCACAGCTAAAAGATCTATAGACGGATATATACGAAAACCGAGAAGTAAAGTATATCCTAAAAAGCATAGCAGAGCAATTTATAGAAGAATTCTATAAGGGATTAACTTAAGGACATAATAGAACTATAGGCTTAGTATTAAGACTTTAAAAGGAATACATTATTAACGGAATCTAGAATATTGTAAGAAAGGTTATAAAGGAGTATCTAGATTGCTAAAGGAATAAACTAATAAGGCACAAGCTATATAGAGGGCTACAACCTATTAAAATACTAGAGAGACTATAGGAGGTCATATTATAGGACTTTATTATTAAGTTACTAAAGTTAAGAGATCCTATTACCGGATAAGATTATAACGCGATTTTAGTAATAGTAGATAAGCTTATAAAGTGGGGGTACTTTATAGCATGCATAGAAGAAATATTAGCGGAAGATATCGCTAGAATCTATATTAAAGAAGTGTTTATAAGACACGGAGCACTAAATAAGATTATATTAGATAGGGATCTAAGATTAATAGCAGCATTTTAAAAAGTATTCTTAGCAGAACAAGGAGTTAGAGCAGTAACTTCCACTATATATTATCCGCAGACAGATAGTTAAACAAAAAGATTAAATTAGACGCTAGAATAGTATCTAAGGCATTATATTAATTATGTATAGAATAATTAGGTATTACTGTTACTAGTTATATAGTTTGTATATAATATAACACCTTAAGAAGGAATAGGCATATTACTATTTAAGGCAAATTATGGATACAAGCTAAGAATATCGTTATCGCCACAATAAGCGAAGAAAATAAGTAGTATAGCTAAAGAGAGAATAAAGACGTTGATAAATCTTTATATAGACCTTATAGAATTAGTAAAGAAAGTATAAGAGAGAATAAAAAGGTACTATAATGCTAAGAGATCTAAGGGACCAGATCTTAAGGAGGGAGATAAAGTGTGGCTACTATATAAAAATTTTAAAAGTTAACGATTAAGTAAGAAGTTAAACTACGTTAGACTAGGACCTTTTAAAATTATATAGAGAATTTTATTAGTTACGTTTAAGTTAAACCTACTAGCTAAAATAAAGATCTACCCTATATAGTATATCGCAATGCTAGAGCTAGTATATAGGAATATTAAGCCACCGGTTTATAAAGTAGATACGTATAGAGGATAAAAGGAAGATAAATAGCAAGTTTTAAGAATCGTTAATTATAAGGACATTAACAACAAAATATAGTATAAGGTTAAGTAAATAGGCTACACTAAGACTACCTAGGAGCTACTAGAGAATTTAAAGAATGCTATAAGAAAGGTATAGGAGTATCGGAAGAAATTAGGTTAGGCAGCATTAATAAAAAAGGATTACTAAAGAATAAGTTACCTAAGGGGGACCTAAGAAGAGCAGTTGCCGAGCTACTTAGATCTATTTCCTTCTTTATTAAAAAAGAATCTATTTTTTTATTGCCAAGTTTCTATAAACCTTATTCTATAAGTTTCTACTCCTTAGAACAAACCTTTTTATAACCCTTTTTAAGACGGATTAACTAAGCGGACGCCGCAAGATAAGACTTAAAGGCCCGTTACTGAGCATTAGCAGCCTCCTATTCTGCATTATAAGAACAGTGTAATTTAGCAAGAGTAACAAACAGTTTATTATTTAGCTAAGCAGTAGTAGATTAAATATAAGACCTTAAAACAAATTAATTAGGGAACCAGACAACTATTAAGAGTAATAGGTTATATATATTTAGCATTAGAGATAGAGCAAATGTTACAGGACAAATAAATATTCACTTTAGTGCACTCTAAGTAAAAGGACGGTTATCGTAAAGATAGGTTCGCTAACGCAATATAAACTAACCCCTTTTTTAAATAGCAAGAATACGGAGATGGTATAATCTTACTAAGAGACAATATCGCAGCGATAGTGCGAATGCGATGAGTAGTTAAAGAGGAAGAAGACGCTTTAGGTATAATAAGTAACAATATTAATCAAATTAATTAGACGGACATTATACCTCTAGTAAATAACTTGGAGATATTTTAAATCTTTAAGGACGAAGATAAAGAGGAGGGAGATGGTATTACGGACGCTTTAAGTATAATATTACGACTACTTAGAGAAGAGATAGAAGAAGCTAGTTAGTTAATTTAGGCACGGTCTAAGATAGAGCCGATAGAGCTATATAACGAGGAATGGTAACTAAGGTTATATAACGTGATCTATATAATTTATAGGATCTATATAATCCGCGATAGAGTAGATAGAGCACACGTATACTATATATAAGGAGGATTTTATAGGAGTACGGCTGTGTATTTAAGGACCCTTAGTCCCTACCTAGATAGTTCCTTCCTTATAGTGATTCTTAGAATATAATTAGAGTTAATCTATTAGGCAACCACTCTACCAGTTATTATTACGTTATTAACTTTAACTTATATTACCTATACACCTAGCCCAATAATAGGACCTACCGTAGTTCTTGCTACAAGGTTCCGTTACAATTTAAACTATTAAGTACTAGAAATAGGGCCTACCCTATTAGCACCTACTACTCTTTCTATATCCGTTTAACCGCAATAAGCTACTAGACCTAACTATTATCGACTATTTTATATCCGCTAAACTTTTATAGCTAGAGGATAATCCTACTAGTTATCTTACGAAGAATATAAAGTTAATAATAGTTTACGGCCCTTACGGCCCTTAGAATCTATAAGCCCCCTATATAATTACCTTAGGGCTTATTATAGAGTGAGTATAAGCGACGATAATATATAGCAAGGTAGATATTATTAAGCTATATATATAAACTATATAAGGAGGTTAAGGCGTTGCGTAAGGAAAGAAGGTAGGAAAACGGGAAGAAAGGGCATATATCGTTAACTTAGTTGCTTGGTTAATACGTATATAGGCAAAATAGGGTTTAGGTTATAGTTCTGGCAGAACTTAGTAGAATTTAGTAGAACTTAGCAGAATATAGTAGAATGCTATAGATTACCGTTAGATTGCTATTAGATTGCCATTAAATTACTATTTCGCGGTTAGTCTCTAATTACTAAGTTAGTAGAAATAGGTAAATGTGTGTAAGGTATTACGGGAGTATCCTATAACAGTACCCCCCCTTTAAACTTAAGCTTCTGTAAGATAGGGCTGTAGTAGTTCTAGGTAGAGTTTATAAAAGTCTTCTGCGGCTTATATAAGTCCTATAGAGTTAACGGGTTCCCATAAGAACTTAGTAAAGCCTCTCTATTTTATAAAATATATATATTAGCGTTTCCGTTTATTATACTTAATATTATTAATTCTTTTAATAAAGTACTTATTCTTACCATCCACTTTAACTAGTAGAGGAGGGTTTTATATTTATTTAGGCAGGGCGTTTAATACGGGGGTAGTAGGGCGGAGGACTGACGTATAGAATACAGGGTGGATTTTAACCGTATTAGGGAGCTTTAGTTAATAGGCATAAGGAAAGATAACCTTTTTAACCTTATAAGGGCCAGCGTTCTTTTAATTAAGTTTCTTAATAGGTCGTTTTATATTTAGATTTCTTATATCTAGCTAAACAAAATTACTAATTTAGTAGGCTAGTGCTAGGGTTTATTTCTTATTCGCTGCGGCTTTATAGATAGATTAAGCCTATATTATCTTATTAGTAAGGAACTGTTATAGTTCCTCTATTTTCTCTACGAATTTATTTACTTTTGCGACTTATAAGGCGTAATAAGTGAGGTAAGGAGCATTACTAAAGGGTTTAAAACCCATTTGTAGGTACTAGCCGTAATTAGCTAGAAATAGGGAGACTTTTATAGTTTCTAAGACGGAATTATTTATAGTAAACTTGGTAAATATAAGCTAGTTAATCTAGTTATCCTATAAATATAATATATATATCCGAATATACTGTTCCATTATAGCATTTATGTATTCTATTTAGCCATCCGTTTCTAGGTAATACGTAATAGATAATAGTGCTTTAATACGGAGTTAAGTAGTTGGTTTTTTCTAAAATACTAAGATAAACTAGCTACCTCTATTGGAGATAATCGTTTTAGGGAGTCTGTGGAGTTTCCATACGTAATCTAAAAATAGTTAGGCGACGGTAGGCGTTAATATATTAGGGCAGGCGATTAAGTATCTTATTTTAAATAGTCGGTTTATAACTACTATAATATTTATATAACCTCTACTCTTAGGAAGGTCAACAATAAAGTCGATTAAGATATCTTTCTATCTTCGGTCTAGAACAGGCAGCGGCTTTAAAAGACCGTTATATGTCTTATACGAGGCTTTAGCTTATTAGTAGGTGTAGTAGCTAGAGATATACCTTTATATTATATTATATATATTTAGCTAATAATACTCCTGTTAAAGTAGTTTTAGGGTCTTTCCTTAGCCCAGGTAGCTGGCAATAGGTAGATCGTGCATATATTTAAGGAGTTTAAGCTTAAGCTTATTGTAATTAGGGATAACTAGACGGTTTTAGTAATATAAGCGGTTTCTATAGGCTTTACATTTACTTAAAGAAATCTTTTTAGAGCGTCTAATGCTATTTTATATTAGCTTAAGCGTCTCTTAAATAAACTCGTTATTTAGGTATTTATTAACTATAATCTGTTTAATTAATTAATTAGTTATTTTAAGGACGTGTACTATAAGATCTTTAGTAGGAGGGTTAAATAGTTTAGGGCGAAGTAGGGTCTAATTTTAGTAAGAGCGCGCTTTTTTTAGGGCTAGCGCGTCTTACAAGCGTTGGGTTAAGGTATTAGGCTTTTAACCTTAGACACCTAAGCAGTACGTAATTAAGAATTAGAAATAAGATAAATATTCTAACTAGTAGGCCTAATAATAACTTAGCTATTTTATGGTTGTAAAGTACTGTAGGTTCTTATAGTCGCTAAGGACCTTAATTAGAAATTCAGCGCCTTCTAGTTTAGGTCGCCATTATTTAAAATATCTAATTATAGCTAACAATTCCTTATTATAGATCTTATAGTTATATTTAGCTAGGCTTAGTTATTTTAAGAAGTATACTATAGGGTGCAATACTTTATCCTCGTTATATTAAGACAAAAAATTAGTAAATCCTATAAAGGCTTTTACATCCTTAACGTTCTTAGGTTTTTACCAGTTTATAATTGCTTTAACTTTCTTTAGGTCTATTTATATACCGTTTATAGAAATAAGAAGTCTAAGATATAGGACTTCCGTTTTATAAAACTTATATTTATCTATATCTAATTATAAACTAGCTCTATATAGGCAGTGTAAGAGATGGATGGATTGGATCTAGATCCAAATCCAAATCCATCAAATCCATCGGATCTGGATCAAGATCCAAACTTAATCCATTCTTAGAGCACGTTCGATAACTTATCGGACACTGCTAGCCATACACCCCCTAAATAATACGCGTACACCCCCCAATTGATACGTATATACCCCCTACCTCATTTGGTTTAGATGCTTCCTCATTAAGTTAGAATATTACGTGCGTTTGACTTGTTTGTGCCTGTATCACGAAAATCAAAGTATAAGTATAGCCAGTATTTCGCTTAAATGGTGAGGGCTCTCTACAAATAGATCTATCGACGCGATTGGTAATTGTAGAGCTAGTTATAGAGTTAATTAGCCGACTGCCGCGACACTCTACAATTATAGGCTCTTGGATGCAAAGTAGAGGTGTTAATTTAGGTCCCACCGGGCGCAGGCACAGGCGCGGGCGTGGGCGCGGGCGTGGGCGCGAAGCAGAGGTAGCAGCACCTAAATTCAGTTTGCGCGACGCCTTATAAAGCACTACGCAATCTAATTAATTAACTCAGGCGCGATCCAAATTTAGACTCTACTACTTATACTATAACTAAAATTAAGACTTAATTATGATGTTGCAATTATAAAACTTACATGGCGCGCACTTTAATTTTCGCGATATAGGTGCAAATAAGTCAAACGCATGTGATATTCTAACTTAATAAGGATGCATCTAACTTAATAAAGAAGCGTCTAAACTAAATGAGGTAGGGGGTGTGTGCGTATTAATTGGGGGGTATACGCGTATTATTTAGGGGGTATATGGCTAGTAGTATCCAAAAAGGTATCGAACGTGCCCTAAGAATGGATAAAGTTTGGATCTAGATCCATATCCACGCCACCAATGGATTAGGCGTAGATTAGTGGATTAATGGATCCCAATCCAATCCCGATCCATCCATCTCTTACACTATATATACCCTCTTTAAGATTATTTCTAAGGGGCTTAATAAGCCTACCTCTAATCTAATTATTAAATAAGGTTATTTTAAGAAATAGATAAGAAGCATATAAAGGGATAGTAGATTCTTAGCTTAATATAGGTGTTTATCTATAAGACGGATAAGTATAAATTCCTCTAGAAATGTAAGGCACGCTTAATAGTATACGGAAATTAATAGGCCCTAGGAGACCTACCTATAAGAGCTACTATATTAGTAAGTACGACCTTCTAAACCCTTATGGCGATTACCGTAAAATTTAACCTAAAGATAATATAAATAGATACAGTTAACGCGTTTGTCCATTATAATCTTAACGAGGTCGTCTATATAAAGCTACCGCTAGGGTTTAGTAAAGAAAAGATAAACAAAGTACTACGCTTAAGAATAGCCCTTTACGGACTATAATAATCTCCTTTATTATAGTAAAAAAATCTCATAAGCTTATTAAACGAATTAGGTTTTAAAGAGGTTCCTTAGGAGCCGTACGTTATACTAAAAGGTAAAATAGTCGTCTTCTTTTACGTTAACGATATTATCTTCTGCTACCAAAAGACAGATAAGAAGAAAGCTTAAGAAGCGATTAAGGAGCTAAGTAAGGAATACTAGATAAGTACCCTTAGAGAGCTAAAATAGTTCCTAGGAATCTATATGCTATGTAATTATAGCTAGAGGCTCCTATAGCTATCCTAAGAAGCCTATATTAAGAAGATAGCTAACTAGTATAAGATAGATCTTAAAGGGCGTCTTTTAGATACTCTTATGGCAGAATTAAAACTCCTCTCTACTAATTACTAATTAATTTATTTAATGCGTCTGTTCCCTAATATAGACCTATTAGTCCGTTCTATATCCCTACCAGCTTCTACAATACTATATTAAAGAAAATTGGATTTAGTACTCTATATAGCTACTATAATACGTCCAGATATTGCTTTTGTAGTATTATAGCTAGTAAGGTTTAATTAGAACCTAAGCTAAAAGCATTATTAAGCGGCAGATAGAGTAATCTAGTACTTATATAGCACGAGGAGCAGAGTAATCTACTATAGAGGAGATAAGGAAGGAATAAATAGTAGAGGGAGTAATAAAGGAATATGTAATAAAGGATAAGATAATGGAGACGGTAGAAGTAAAGCGTAATTATTTATCTATGCTAGCGACGTATTATTCGCAGATAACTCCGTTAATAGAAAGAGCTTATAAGGATATATTATAAAGCTATTTAGGGGACTAATTACCTAGAGAGCAAATAAGTAGGATATAGTAATAATGTTAAGTATAGAGGCCGAGTTATTAGCCCTATTATAGACAGTAAAGGAAGCTATCTTTATTAGTAGGCTGCTTAAAGCAATAATGTTAAGGTTAAACAAGCCCTTAATTATTAACTGCGATAATACCTAAACACTCTAACTAATTATAAAAGATATAGCAAAGCTAATTACGAAGCTCTAACACGTTAACATCTATTAATACTGGCTATATTAGGAATACGTAAGGAGATAAGTACTATTTCAATAGATAGTAATAAAGGAGATAATCGCTAATAGACTTACAAAGGCCCTGCCCAAGCGGAGGTTTTAAAGCTTCGTTAATATAATTAGAATAGTAGATATTAAGGAGTAGCTAAATAAGGAGAAGCAACTAAAGGACCTAAGGGAGAAGATTAGAGCGAGACAGAAGGAATTAAATAAGAGTATGGTTTAATTAACTCATTAACGGATACGAGAAGGTGGTTAGCTTTAACCTTAAAGAGCTTAAAGCTAAGGGGGTGTGTTAGATAATCTGTATTCTATGTGGCGTAGGACGTACACAAGTTATATATATGGGGCACGTGCATTATAAATATCTTTATCTAAGCCTATGGGCCCTAGGTTAAGACACGACCAAGATTATTAATTAATTAACCCATTTTATTAACAAATAGCTCTCTATAAACTATCTGATAATAGCCCAACCTAAAGGGTTTCCGGTTATTAGCTAAAAGGGCTGCCAAGACTTAACTATAGGCGGTTGTCTCTTATTAAGCTATAGCTTATCTTAAAAGCTTTAGCTTAGAGATCTTATATAATCCTATAAGCTACGGCTTACCTTAAAAGCTTTAGCTTTAAGATTCTATATAATCTTTTTTAGAGCTATAGCTCCAAACTAAAGCTTTAGTTACTAGTTTAAGAGCTACTAAGACTTAACCGTATATAGTTATCTCTTCCTAAGCTATGGCTTAGATTTGCCAATATAACTCCATTATAACAGTATAATTTAAAAGGAAGGAAACACGCATATAAGCTATTTAGCTATTACTTCCTTATAAAAACTAATTACACGGCCGGGGGGAGGCAATTAAGACGTTAGTTAAAGGTATATAAAAGATCTACGGCTCTAACTTAAAGACTCTCTAGTTATTAGCTTATTGAAATATACTACTTTAATTACTTAATTTATCTATCTAGGAAAGGCTAGTGGCTATATAGTATAGTATTAAGGAAGCTGGATTTACTAGCCTCCTTATGCTACTAGAAGGCTATTAATATACCTAAGCTTAACCTACTTAACCACACAAACTGCTAAAAAGGTAGTAGTAGTGTCCCGCAACTAGACTAATCGCTAGTTAGAATGCTTTATAAGCTCTCTAGCCTATATATACCGTATAGGTAGCGTAAAGTCTAACAGCTAATTCTTAATACTTCTGCTTAAACTAATAGTATAAAAATAGACAGCTCCCGCTTAATCCTTTATATATATTTTATAAATAGATAAATAGTAAAAGGGGACTTCCCCTTTAGGCCTTATTAAACCTTAAAAACACCTTATAAGAAAAATAGGGAAAGAGTGCCTTAAGGGAAGTCCTATTTGTATTATAATACGCAATTATAGTTACCGTCTTTAATCGAGCTAATAGCGATTTTTTATGCCCGGTATAGAAAATCCTAATTAGTCTATATACTAATCTTAATATTTATACGTTCTTAACCCTAATATTACAGACCTTATATTAGCAGTAGTACGACTACTAAGGATAGATATAAACGGGTTGGTTAAGATAGTATAGGAGGCGCTAAAACCGATTAAGCCATAGAATAAGAGATAGCCGAGTTATATAACTAGTTACATTATAAGTTTAGAACGTAAGAACGTGGGAATATAGGAACGTAATATACCGACGTACTAATGTACTAACATACTAAACCCTTTACTATAGGGAGGAGTTATATATTTAAGGACTGTTAGGACGCCAAGGTCCTTAGGGCATGTAGTAACATGACAACAGTAACGGGATACAAAGAGTATCTGGTTCTTGATGAAGTAGAACTATAGAACTGAATTCTGCTGTTCTCTGATGCGGGGCGACTACGTTTTGTAGGCGCCTCGCCTGCGCCTCGCCTGCGCTAAGCCGGTTACGGCTAGTGCGTCTCTATGGCCTAACAATTGCCCCCCCCTTCTTAAGCGGCTGTCCTTAGCCGACGCTATTATACAATAGGAGTGCTATTATTGTCCTTCTCTAAATAAAAAGTTTTTAACAAATTTAAGTAAATTAGATAATGTAATAATAGGATAATATAATAATAGGACAATGTAACAATAGGACCTTATAGAGATCTATAAAGGTAGGAGTTCCCACCTAGGTAGGACATTAGATTTCCCTTCCAATTCATTTTAATTCGTTTAGCCTACAACTCGCCTTCTTCACGACTTTTAATTAACCATAAATCGCAAGCGCTAAGCTGTCGGTCCGCCTGTCAGTAAACCTTCTGTAAGTATTCTTTATACTAGCTTATAGCTATCGCTAACCCTGCTAAACGCCGTTAAAGCTCCCACGTCAATCGTAAGCCGCTCCCCCAGCCTTGCTAGAACCAATCTATCTCCGCTATACCAAGTATATAGCTACCGCTAGGCGGGCCACCTGCGGTAAGCAGGCCAACCGTAATTGCGGGTACTGCCGATGACTAAATAAGTCGTGTTAACTAGTAAGTCTAAGTACATTGGTTTAGGTTTTAATAGCTAACAGACTAGGTCCCTAAGGCCTTCCATAGCCGCCTAAACGAGCTACTCGCCCTTATTAATAGGGCTAAGCGCCAACGGGTTGCTGGCGAAAACACGGCTAACCTTAATGCTCGTGTCGCTGCCGCCCAGAAGTCCTTTACAAAGGATATTAAGGCCTTAGTGCGCACTGGCGCCAAGTACAGTCTCCGCCAGCGCCTAAAAGGCGAAGACTTTCCCCTACTTTAAGTATAGGAATTGCAGGCCATCCATCGTACTCTTAAAGGAATTCTTAACGTAATACGCGCTTTAGTACGTGTTATAGCGCAGGTGTTTCGCCGTTATAGCGTATACTAACAGTACCTGTAGGCCAATATGCCTCCCATTGTAAGGGATAAGGAGGAGGATAAGGGTAAGGAGGATAAGGAGGAGGGGGAGGAGAAAGATGAGGAGGGAGAGGAGGAGGAAGAGGAAGGAGGGGAGGAGAGGGAGGATTCGTTGGAGCTGTAGAGTATCTATATTTCTATTAGCGTACTACCGTCGCTCCACCGTCGTTCCATTATCGCCCCACTAGTAGGGCGCAATCCCAGTTACAATTAAAAGTTTTTTATTTTTCCCACCTACTTTCTTTTCTATTTACCCCTTAGGGTAAAGTAACTATTATACATCTCCTTTGCGTCCTTATTAATGTCCTCTACTAGGACCTATTTATTATACTCTTCTAGCCAGCCTTTTTACTTAACTAGGTACTATAGGGTTTAGTTACGTCCCTTTCTTTTATATATTTCTTCTACCTTATATTAATCCTCTTAATCCTCTTTATTGTCTAGCTTAATAGGCCTAGGTAGAGGGTTTCTAGCAGCGCCCTTATGTTGTTTGTATGGCTCTAGTAAGCTAATATAAAACACTAGGTGAATACGGTAAGATATAGGTAGATATAGTCGGTATACTTACTTTCTGACTGGTTTGGCTATACTAAAAGGTCCAATAAAGCGTGCTGTAAGTTTCTTACTTAGCCTTTTTAGTTTAAGGTTCTTAGTTAATAGTAAGACTAGATCCCCTACTTTATATACCTATAGTTGGTGATAACGATTATAGTATTTCGCCTACGCCTCGGCGGCGTGTTCCTAGCGCTTCGCCAGCGCCTCACATTTAAGGGATATTCTTTTAATCCTCTTAGAGGCGGCTAGAACAGAGCTACTATTATCCGCCTAGACCTTATATTCTAGACATAGGTGAAACCTATAATAGGCATAGAACGGGCTTATACCCGTTATACTATGTTTAGCATTATTATAGGCGAATTCAGCCAGTAATAAGAGGCCTGTCTAGTTGCTCTGCTTCTTATTACAGAATATACGGAGGTAATACTCTAAGGTTTAGTTCTGGCGTTCTATTTACCCGTCTATTTACGGGTAAAAGGCCGTACTTAGCCTACGTTTAATCTTCACAGTAAAGTATAGCTCCGACTAGAACTTACTAGTAAAGATACTGCCGCGATTAGATACAATCCCTCTAGGGGCTCCGAAACGGCGTACTACTTCATTAAGGAAGAGATCCGCAAGTTTAATTGTAGTAATAGTTTTTACTATAGGTAGATATAAGGCCATCTTGGTATAGCGGTTAACTATTACATATATCGCGTTATATACCTTATCGCCTTGTCTGCTAGGCGGTAGGCCTATAATAAAGTTTATTGTAATCTTCTACCACGGCTGATCCGGGCAAGGTAGCGCTTAGAGCTCGCTATAAGGGCGATATTAAGGCGCACATATACGCTAGTATAGATCACAGGTAGAGATATAGCTTATAATGTCCGCATTTATACTAGGCCAGTAGTACTTACGCGTAAGTAGATCTAGAGTCTTTTTCTCACCAAAGTGCCTAGCTAGGGCATTATCATAGTAGATCTATAGGAGTTCTATACAAACTACTGGGTCTAGGGGCATATATAGCCTCCTATAGTGACAAAGTAATCCATTAGAATTAAACTGCCACACTAGCTTTAAGCGGGCGCGTTAATAGCGTCTCGCCGTATCTACGCTGTTGCTACGCTTTTGCAGCATAAAGTTATCTATAGTTTGAAGTCCTTTAATAAGCTCAACAACTGTTTCCGTACTAGACTCATAGGCACTCTCTTAAGCGCTTGCTACTCTAACTTGGGTCCTCGTTACACGCTGCTTAACGGCATACGTGTAGGTTACCCAGTTAAACCGTAATACTACATTGCTCAGGCGTACCTCCGTCGGGTTGCCAGCTTGTAACCATAGAAGCAATACCTTTATAGAAGGCTCGCTTTCCTATACACCTAATAGGACTTTTACTTTAAGTTGGTGGCCCTACATTCCCAAAGTCCTTTAAAGTAATGGTAGCATAGTGTCTTCTTCTGGCGGACCCCCTACGCCTAGGGGTCGCCTTAACGGCGCGTCTACGGGGTTCGTTTTTCCCGCCCTATACTTAATAATAAAGTTATAGGCAGCCAGGGTTATAGCCTATCTAGCTTGCCGTCCATTAAGGGCTTTTACTTTTATAAAACCCTTTAGATTATTATAATCTAAGAGCACTTTTAAGCGGCTTAATAGCCCCTTAATGTAGTATCTCTAATACTTAAAAGCCTCTACAATAGCTAGTAGCTCCTGATCGTGGGTCTCATAATTACGCTCTGCTGGCGAAAGCTTTCTAAACTAGAAGGCTATTGGATGCCAAAGGCCATCTTTAAACAGCTGTGATATAATTACTGCTAGGCCTTATATAGAGGCATTAGTCTCTAACCGAGTTGGTAGGCCTAGTGTGTAATATCGCAGGAGCGGCGCCGTTATAAAGGCGTCGCAGAGCCGGCGCATCGCCTGCTCCGCCTCCTCTAGCTAATTAAAAGGCCTAGCTTTACGGCTGTTCTTTACTCCTTTCAGGAGATTAATAATAGGCTTTGCAATAGTAGAGTATTTATAAATAAACTGATAATAGAAGTTAGCAAAACCTAGGAAGACCTGGATATCCCTATAGGATTAAGGGCTCTCCTACTTGGTAATAGCTTCTACCCGGCTAGAATCCATCGCTACGCCTTTAAAACTAATGATATATCCTAAAAACTTAACCTCTTATACGCCAAACCTACACTTTTTAAGGTTTGCATATAGTTAATATTATCGCAACCTACGTAGCACTTCTAGTACGTGGCGCTAGTATTCCTCTGGATTTTCAGAGAAAATTAGAATATCATTAAGGTAAACCATATAGAAGACGTCTACCAGTCCTAACAAGGCCCGATTGATGTAGCCCTAAAAGGTCGCTGGTCCGTTAGTTAGCCCAAAAAGCAAAACCAAGTACTTAAAGTGGCCGTAGCGCGTGCGGAACGCCGTCTTCCACTTATCGCCACGACGGATACAAAGGCGGTAATACGTATACGTCAGGTCCAGCTTAGTAAAGATCTTGGAACCTATTAAGCGGTCTAAGGTCTTACTGATTAATGGTAGTATAAGACGATTCTTAATTATCACCTTGTTAAGGCCTCTATAGTCTATATAGAGCTATAACTTCCCATTCT
>Ga0307515_10007815_pt1 | contig 21036 bp, 7 predicted proteins | sample 17_EM_MG_FD_194513 | JGI IMG/M metagenome (GOLD analysis project Ga0307515, IMG submission 194513) | Populus trichocarpa ectomycorrhiza microbial communities from riparian zone in the Pacific Northwest, United States - 17_EM | ecosystem: Host-associated > Plants > Roots > Unclassified | place...
CTTAACGACTTCTACACGGCCTACTTAGATAATATTATAATTTACTTTAAGAATAAGTTAGAATATAAGGAGCACGTCTATAAGGTCCTATAATAACTTTATAAGGCTAGACTTTAGGCCAATATTAAGAAGTTAAAATTTAGTATAAAGCGTATAAAGTACCTAGGGTTTATTATTAGTATGGATAGAATTAAGGCTAACCTAGAAAAGACGGCTATAATTAATTAGTAGGAACTACTACGGACCGTAAAAGGGATATAGTTATTCTTAGGCTTTTATAACTTCTACTAACGCTTTATTAAAAACGATAGTAGGATTACTTAGCCCCTTAGCCTCCTTACTATAAAGGGCTAGCTCTTTTACTTTAACGCCGTATATAAGCAGGCTTTTAATAAGCTTAAAAAACAACTAGTCTCTGCTCCCTTACTCGCCCACTTTAACCTAAAATAGCCCTTAATGCTAAAAACGGATGCCTTAGATAGTATTATTACTAGTATTTATTCCTAAAAGTAGATGGACGGAGAATAGTACCCTATTACTTATTACTTAAAGACTATAATAGATGCTAAGCTAAACTACCTAATCTATAATAAAGAAATATTAGCTATTATCTCTAGCTTTTAGTACTGGCGAGTATAGCTAAAAAGGACCCCTAAGCCTATTTAGGTAGTTTCGGATTATAAGGCCCTAAAATACTTTATAATAACTAAGGCTCTTATAGCTTAGTAAGCGCGCTAAGTAGACGTTTTATCCTAGTTTAACTTCCTAATTATATATAGGCTAGGCGCTACTAACTATGCGGACGCTCTTATAAGATGTAAATAGGACCTAAATAACTAGATAGCTATAAAGATCTTATTACAGACCTAGACGCTACTATAACTAAAATGCCTTAACCCTTAAATATAGGAAGAACTAAGTACTAAATCTCTAAGCGCTAAGATATGTCCCATTAACCCTATGGAATTTAACCTTATTAATAAACTACTGTAAGTAAACTATATAGACCCTTCTCTATAGGAATACCACGAAAAGGTAAACGATATTACTAGCCTATAGTCCCTTAAAAATAGACTGCTTAAGTACTAAGAACGGCTAGTAGTAGTAAAGGAACAAAACTTATAAACCTAGCTTATTACTAAAGTATATACCTAGGTCTCTACGGCCTACCCTAGAAAATATAAAACCTATAAGATTATTAGTAACCGTTACTACTAGCCTAAAATAGTTATAGATATTAACCATTATATATAGAACTACAATAACTACTATAGGTCTATAATTCTATAAGATAAGACCCTAGGATTATTAAAACCTCTCCTAATACCCAACCGCCCCTAGCAGTATATCTTTATAGACCGCGACAAATACAATATGGTTATAATTCTAGTTAACCGCTTTAGTAAGCGCCCGTTCTTAATTCTTTATTATAAAAATATTAATACTAAGCAGGCGGCTTAACTATATATCTATTACGTCTACCACATTTACGGATTACTAGATACTATCGTATCTAATTACGGCCTATAATTTATATTAGCCTTTTAGAACGAGTTTACCCAAATCCTAGGTATTAGGCTAAAGCTCTCTATAGTATACCACCCCTAAATAGACGGCTAGACGGAGATTATAAATTAATATTTAAATTAGAGACTCCGGCCTTTTATTACCTACTTTTAGAATAACTAGAGTACACTACTATCCCTAATAGACTACGCCCAGGCAACCCTACCCTATAACTCTACGGGATTTACACCTATCTAACTAGAAATAGGGTATTTACCCTAAATAAGCTTTAACTGGGATAGACTAGAAGAACTATAGACTATACGCGAGAAACTATCTTATAAGGAAGCCTAGTAGTACGCTAAGCGCTTAAAGGAAGCCTAAACGGTAGCCTATATAAATCTAGAAAAGGCTTAGAAATTAATAAAATAGTAGGTAAATAAGTATAGGCGTAAACCTAACTTTACCGTAGGCGATATAGTCTAGGTTATAACAAAGAACTAAAAGACAAAACGGCCTAGCCGTAAGCTATACTATTAAATAGCGGGACTATACAAGGTCCTTAAGAAGATAGGTAACTTATATAAAGTAAAGCTCCTGGATTTAATTAAGGTTTACCCCGTTTTCTCGTTAGATAAGCTATAGAAAGCTATAAATAACCTATTGCCTAGACAAAAGAATAAACTTCCCCTACTAATTTAAGTTAATAGCAATAACGAATAGGAAATTAAAGAAGTACTAGCCTATAAGCTAGTAAGGAAAACGCTAAAGTACCGCGTTAGTTAAAAAGGCTATAACCTAAACCCTACCTAGTACCCTATATAGAACTTTATTAGCAGTCCCTATAAGCTTTAAAAAATTTATAGCCGTTACCCTAATTAACTAGGACCTCTAAAGTACCTAGACAAGTAAATAGAGTGCTAGTATAGTAAAGATAATAGGCTACTGGAAGAATATAAAGATAAAAACGCCCTATAGAAGTAATATGGATATATAAAGCCTAAGGGCAGGCTTTACTAAAGGGGGGGGGGTAATATTATAGCACTGGCAGAAAATAGCAGAACTTTACACTAGCAAGTTGCTATAGATTGCCGTATATTGTAGTCACGTGACGTAAAGATCTTATAAAATATTAAGCGGCGCTACTTTTCTTCTCCTTTTCTTTCTTTAGCTTTAGATTCTCGTTTATAGACAATTTAATCGTATAGGCTTGCGCGTCCCTCTTACCGTGCTTATGCCTTAATTGACTAAATCGCTAATATATACTATATTAAGCGTCTATTAAAGTCTAGAAATAGCTTAATATTAAAATCTTAATAGTATAAAAGATAGAAAGCTATAAGTAAGTAGCTTTCTATTTTATAGGGTCCTAATAGTTTTAAGGCGGCTATAATAGCTCTACTTACTTATGCGTATAGTAAATATTAAGGGTATATAATATATAGGGTCTTTATCTTAAACTTAAAGGTAAATAAATTTAAGATCTTAGTAAAGCGTTTATTACCACTATAAGTAAGTATATAGTGGCCTAGTAGGATATTAATAAGTATATAGATATAACATGTCCTATACTAAGTCGCTATATAGCTAAAAAAAAAATAGAGAGAGTACTCGCGAATTTAAGTATCTCTTGCGGGATCTAATATATATACTTTTATAATTACTTACTCCTCTATACGCTAGTCCTTAAGCGCTTATAGGGATTTCTTTATACGCTTATTCTTAGGCCTCTATAAGGATTAAACGCTAAGAGTCTTACTATATATTAGCATCCCTAGTAATACAAGTACTTAGACTTACCTAGCGTGGTTTTCAATAAGCGAAAATCCAGCCAATAAAATATTGGCAATTGTTAATATTTGTAGTATTAATATTAAAATATTAGCAATAATTTGGATATTATTATTATAATAGAAATATACTTATTAAAAATAAATATTATATAAATTATTGGTATAGATTGGCAATTATATAATATAATTATATAACTTAAGCTATAGTTACATAATAGCGCGCCTTTATATAATCTTTTAACATTAACCCTTTACTTTAACTTTAACTTTAACTTACTAATAATAGTACTAATAATATATATATATTATCTAGAAAGATTATATAAAGCTAATATTAACTTAGGGCTCTCGTCTTCTATAACGCTATTATCGCTACTACCGCCCTTGCCAGCGCCAACGCTAAACTTGTCCTTATTATAGAACAGCAGTAGTTAGCTCTCTAGTGTTATAGTCCGTAAAGCTGTATATTTCTAGCCCTTTTAGGGCAGGATATAAAGTTTATATAAGGCGCGATTTCCCCTTATTAGATAGCTTTGCACTAACCTTTATATATTAACACCATCCTTATATAATCTTGGGGTTAGGTAGTAGGTAACCCATACGCTACGTGTCTTAGTACTCGCCTAGGCTACCGCCTATTCTTATTATATTATTAGGTACCTAGGCACTTTAGCGGAATATATAGGAATTATAAATAGCGTAACTATATATCCCGCTGCTCTATATAAGGCGAGGATAGAAATTATAACGGTAGACCTCTACGCTTGCTATAAGTAGGACTTAGTAGCAATAGTAAGGACAGCACGGCAGCGGCACCGTTATTAATTAATAACGAGCCTAGGGCTATGGCCTAAAACGTAATTATTCTTGTATAAGGTATATATAAACTTTTATTTAGTACATATTAGCATATATCTAGCTATTAGGATTATTAGCAGTACTTATATAAGATTTATAGCTTAACGGACCGTATAAGCTAAGTAGTTGTCTTATATAATAAAACTAAAACAGATTAGCAGATAATTAAGATAGATACTATTAAATTAAAAGCTTTATACAAAAAATAAGTTAAATAACCTTAAGTAAGAGCTTAGTTCGCTGCTACTGTTTTAAATATTTTACTCTTTTAAGACTTTTAACACCTATTTCCATCCTCTTCTATAAAATTATACAACGCGCTCCTAAAAAGGATCGTTTTAGTTTATTACTTATTACTAGAATTAATAGAATAGTAATAGCTAGTAGTAATAGTTGTGCCTATTATATACGCTGTTACTCTTAGCACTACTATTTAAGGGCAGAAAGCTTTTTAATTTAACTTAGAGGATTAGTAATATAGTTATTATACTCGTCTTAGCTTTAAGGCCGAGTAAACTTATTAAGATCCTTAATAATTAGATTATACGAATCTAATTCTTATTTAGTAGAGGCTTGCCTATATAGTAAAACTAATAGCTAAGTAAAAAGAGTCTTAGGCCCAAAAGCTTGCGATTAGTAATCCTCCTAAAGTCTTTTAACCTTATTAAGTATAGCTCTTTACTACTTCTTTTCCTAATTTACTTAGATATACCTTATATAATATTTAGGATAAAGAATAATTGCCGTAGTATATAATAGGGATTTATCGGACTTTAGGTAGTATTTATTAAACACCTTCCATTTAATTTAAATCCTTTTGCTAAAGTAGCTATTATTTTTATAGTATTCCTATTATATAATATTGGAAAAACTTTTAAAAGCAAAGAGAATTCTTATAAGACTCTGCTTAAAATGCCTTATAAGAATATCTATTAAGAAAAGAACGCTTAAGATTGTTATATTATACTTCTAAGTTTCTAATATTACCCTCTTAAAGATCTAGAGGAAGTTATACGTTATATAAAGCAAAGTCCAATCCTATAGAGTTAAGATATCTTCGCCTAAGGTCTTAGTATACTTCTTTATATAAAGATTAATTGCTAACTTATACTCTAAGGCAACCTAAAGCATCTAATACTAGCTATTCTACCTTATATAATTATTTAATAGAATTCTTCTTTAAGTGAGAGTAAGGAAGTCTTTTATATGGCTAGGTAAGCTTTAAGTATATATAATATTATTATAGAGTTTACTTAGTACACTAAGGGCTCAAAATTGGCAACTCCTAGAGTTTAGGTTAACTTAAAGTCCTCTTTTATTTTTAATGTCGTATAATATAAGCTTATCTTCTTAAATTAAGTCTTAAAAGAAGAAGGCCTTAATAGTAAGATAAATAATATAGCCATTATACTGGATTTATTAGTGTATAGATTTCCACTCCATGTTATATTCTTTTTAAAAATACTTCTAGATCGTATAACATAGGACGTCGTTTATAGATGCATTATTAGCGATAATAGCACTAAGTCTCTATACAACACCATAGTCCTAAAGTATTAGAAGCAGCGTTTAGAACTAATTCTCTCTACTATATAATGGAGTTATATAAAGCACAAGAAGGCCTCTTTTTAATATTTTATTTTAATCTATAAAGTATACATAAAGCCTAAGTAAAAGATATTAATTTAGGGACGTCTAGATATCTAGTAAGAGATAAACCTTAAATATTACTAATTAAAGCTTCTTTTATATAATATCCTTTTGCGCTATAAATATATTCTAAATTATATTATTAACTGTAGAGTAAGCCGTTATAATATAACCCTTAACCTCTAGATTAAGGACCTTATAAAATACGTAAAACTCTAACTATTTAACTATTCTAAATAGGAGTCTTTATACAGTTATTAAGGAAATAAGCGCTATAGCAATAACTTCCTAATTTAGGCTATTTTAAAGGGCAAGCGTATTAATACTATTTAACTACTTTATATCGCAGAGCTATATATAAAGGTATTAAAGTTAATTACGGGTTTTTGTATAAATAGGGCCCTCTTATATTTCTAAGTAGATATTATATTTAGTTCTTAGGTGATTTCGAAAGTTTATAGTAGATTTTAAGCAATATACTGTTATTATATAATATTTACAGTATATAAGCCTTTGTTCTCTTATAGTGTATATTCTTATCTTTATCCAGAGCCTAAGTATATGTTTATAGGTTAGAAGTCTTCTTTTACTAGCGGTTTAACGACTTCTCTATATTAAAGGAGTTTAATATAAATATAAAAAGTAATAAGTCTGCTTTAGAAGCCATAATATTTAGATAATCTATCCGTACGATATTAAGGCTAAATTTTTTTTAAGAGGTGCTAAGAAGATCTGCAAATATTACGAATATCGCCAATATTCGCCAATACTTACCAATATTGAAAACCACGCTAGACTTACCTAACGCCTTATTATATAGATATGTGTTAAACTGTACTAAAGCAAAGTGCGACTATTAAGAATTATACTACTAATGCCTTAATAATATACCTAGCTCTAGTAAGTTTGCCAGTATAATTATAATATATCCCGCACTATATCGCTATATAGCTAAAAAGATAGAGAGAGTACTTATAAACTTAAGTTTCTCTTACGGGATCTAATATATATACTCTTATACTATAGCTATAGTAAATTAATAACTTTACCGCTATAGGGGTTATAAACCTTCTCTTTTACTTTCGCGAGGTTATTTTATAGGACTTAGTAGCCCTCTATAAAATATTCCTAAGCTATCTAGTATAGAGCTAACCCATTTTTTAGTATAATGTATATAAAACCTTTATATAGGAGCTAGAGCCTTACTTATTAAAAAAAAGGGGGAACCTAAACTAGCTATTAATTCTCTACTAGGCTATACTACTCCTTACTAACTAATTAAAGGCTCTACGCGCTAAAAGTAAGTAGATGGCTAGTAAGGTTAAGGGCTTATTAAACTATCTAGATAGGTTTTAATAGGCCTAATTTTTATAGCTTTAGTTACTAACGTCTAGAGGCCTTATATTTTAACTAAAAGCCCCTTTAACTATAGTGGTAATAGTAATAGTAGTAGTAGTATAGCCTTAGGGCCGGTTTATTAACCCCCTATATTTGCCTATAAAAGAAGCCCCTTTAGCTCTATCTATTATAGGATTTAGTAAATATACGTTTACCTAGGCAAGCGCTATAGGCTTTCCTTCCTATATAGCTTCGCTATTACTACTACCGCTATTACCGCCGCTACAGCCGTAGCTATAATTAGAGCCGTAGTCCTAGCTAGAGCCTAAGTCTAAGTCTCTACTTATATACTATATAAGCCGCGCGGTAAACCCTATACGGGCTTTTAGCGTAAGTAAACTAAAGGGCTAAAAGGTAGTCCTTTTATAATAGCGCTAGATTTTAAATAAGGTAGTAAATAGCGGGCTGGCTAGTAGAAGAAGGTTTAATAGTACTCCCTACGGCTTAAGGTTATTAAGGAGGTAGCTATATAGTAGGAGTAGATATAGTACTCGCTAAATTAGCTTTATAAACGGCTTTAAGCGGGTAAAAGGCTTTAAAATAGTTATATATATTATCTATATCTAACTTCTAATAAGATACTAAGGGGTCCTATTAAAGCCTTCGTCTATAGCCCCCTAGGGGCTTATGTTAGTGTGGTATATGTTTAATAGGGTACTTGTATAATAGCGGCGCGCAACTTAAAACGCGAATAATTCTGTTAACCCGCGGCCGATTCTTACTATTCTAGTACGAGTAGAAAGCGCTCAGCAGGCTCTACGCATAGCGCTTAACGGGTGTTAAGAGCGCGGCGTTGCTGGCGATCAAAAATCGACCGTGGGATATACTATTAATATATTGCGTCTTTTCAAGGGTTCTAGACCGCATTCTGCGCGGTGCAGGTAAGGCCACGTGGCTGCGCTGTACAGGTAAGACCACGTGGCTGCGCTGTTAGACATAATGTCGCAGTGCGTAGCCTTATACCAGGTCTTTGTCCTTAAGTCAGCGTACGTCTTCGCTACGCGGTCGAAGTGTCATATTGTCAATTACCGATTATAATCCTCCTGAACGATGATTGTGAAAGCCCCTGCGAAGTTGAACCTTTACGTACAGGTTGGCCCGCGTGGAGAGAACGGATATCACGACATAACGACAGTATTTCAGGCAATTTCCCTCTATGACACGCTCAAGATTTCGCCAGCTCAGCCTCCAAACGGCCTCACCATAACTGTGGAGGGCATAGACTCCCATAAGATTCCGACAGACTCTCGAAACTTGGTGATCAAAGCGGTAAAAGCTCTGTCTGATCACATCGGCATTGAACCAAACGTTCATTTTCACTTGGAAAAGTCCATTCCAACGGAAGCTGGGCTCGGCGGGGGAAGTGCTGATGCCGCAGCAGCTCTGATTGGGTGCAATATGATGTGGGACGCTAATGTCGACGAATCCGAGCTGCTAGCCATTGCGGTGACAGTCGATGAAGACACCGCGTTCTTCATCAAGGGGATGATGGCACTAGGAACGGGATTGGATAAGCCACCCGTGAGCTTGACATGCGGAAAATGTACTTGGCACTGGGTCTTGGGCTTCCTTTCGCGTGGTCTTTCAACGAAGGAGGTGTATGAAAAGTATGATGAGGTTTTGGCAAGGAAGGGTTTCAATGGGGCCATGTACCAGTCCAGGCATGAACATTGTGTGCAGACAGCTTGGGGGAGTGCTTCACCCCACTTGCTTGCAGCAGAATTAGTGAATGATCTTGAGCAGCCTGCGGTCGAAATGCTACCCGACGTCAGGACGGCGTTATCAGTTGGTACGGATGCTGGCGCACTCGCAAGTCTCATGGCCGGTGCCGGGTCTACATGTGCGTTTCTAGCTGAGAGCGAGGACCACGCCAAAAGCTTAGCCATGAAACTGCAGGGTCATACATTCTTTAGGAAAATAGTCCTCGCTACAGGTCCCGTAGAACACGCTTTTATCATTCAGTAGATGATCGTCCAGTGTGTTCGACAGGCAATCAATCGCAGCAGGGACCCCCGGTTGCGATTGATTGGCCAAAATCCTGGTTGCGATTGATCGACTGATGAGAATTAGCTGATTCGTTGAGAATCGACCTTCTGGTGGCGTGGGGAGGCTGGGCACCCAGCCTCCTCAATATTGTATTATATAGGGGCTTACAGCTCGGCGTGGTCCGAAAAAAGCTCGGCGTGGTCCAAAAGTTCAACGTGGTCCGAACTTCAAATTCAACCTCGGACCACGCTCAGCTTCGGACCACGCTCAGCCCCCGCATATACAATGCACATGCAATTTAAATAAAATAGAAAATGTACAGTTGTTCGTCTATAAATCGCAAATATTATAGTATATAGTTAGGGCATATGCTATATATATGCCCCGATGTGGCCATATAAGGTAATAGTAGTTAGTTATTAAAACATGGCCTATATACACGCGTAGCATATCCACAATAATAGTCGTACTATAACTTCTTCTCTATAATATTATAGCGTATGCTATAGGTATATACAGCGTAATATAGGTATAGGCCTTATATATACTAACAGAAAGACTAGGGCGAACTTTTAAAAATATATTTAATGATCGCATACGCCGCGCATACGCTTACTATAAGTAATTTAATAATTACGGATTTTAATAACCTATAGGTAGCCTCCGCTGCTAACCTATCTCCCTTTAGCCATTACTATAGTAAGTATATACTCTATATATATATATACACACTTATAAAGCCTTATAGGCCTAATTCTAAATCTAAATCCTAATTAAGTAATACCTAGTAAGTTATATAGTTATATATACACGGTATATATTTATAATAACTATAGCGCGCACCATAGCAGCTCTTACTAGGGGAAAATATAAGTGTATATAGAATCGTATATCTAGTGTATATGCTAACTGTATATAGCCCTAGCTATTACGGTTTAAGACAATATAAGTATATACGGCTTTATATACTACGTAGGTATATATTAAGTATATACTAAACCCGCCTAATACCGCCTCTATACTCTTCTTAGTGAATACTATAGTATATATTACTTATTTATACCCTATATATAGTATATACTAAGCCAAAGTTTAGGTATAATATTGTAGTTAATAGTACGTATATATGCGGCTATATCTTTACTGCTTAACTAAGTATACGTTTTATATATGCGTAGCATTTACGGCTCCACTAATATAGCTATAGTATTACCGGCATGTCCGTAATAAGCACAGCGGTGCTTATATATACTACTATATTAATATAGTAGCCTGGCATATACTTACTATATATAGTAACTAACCTAACTACTAATAATACGCTAATTAGAGAGCTAATCGCGGGTAAGAAGTATATGCTATATATATATAGCGTATATACGAGGTTAATATATTATAGCGCCCTAAAACTATTTATTCTCTTTAGTGCTTAGTAGGACACTAAATACCTATATAAGCCCGGGTATATTTATGCCTATATATTATATATACGTCGCTAATAGTATATATAGTTGTAGCCCTTTAGGGTCTAGGATTTCGGAGTATATAGATACCTGTACACTCTTTATATATGCCTACTCTGTACTATATATATACTAAGCCTAAGCTAATTAAATATAGTGCCTAAGACTAGGGGTTTGCCTTCTAATTTGGTAGGCAATTCTATCGCAAGGTAAGAGCACTAGTGTTACTTCTATATATACGCACTATATCCTAATATATATATCTATTTATCTATATACTTATTCCCCCTAAGTTTAATTTTAGATATAAAGGTATTTATAGGCCTAAGAATAGCGTATATAAGGAATAAGCACGGCTACTACTAGGGCTATTTATAAGGGTACTTTTGGTCCCTTACTCGGCTACATCCCGGGAGCTCTTAGGGGCTGCTAAGGCTAGCCTTCGGCTAGGCCTTGGCCACCCCTTATAAGCTCCTCGGGCTTACAGCCTCCTTCCTCCCCTATCGGTTCGTCTCAGTACGAGGCTATTACCTACTCTTTACCATATCGTCCTCTTCTATCGACTCCCTATATGACTCATCCTCGGCTTGCCTGCTCCCTACCGTACACCCTAGTAATACTGCCTTACACTATTACCTAATTCCGAAACTAACGCTTAACTCTATATTTAAGAGACTAGGAAAGTCTAATTTAGTGTATCCCCTATATATATATTACTAAAACTACCACTTAGTTATATTACTAGCTTATATATAAACCCCTAATGTCTTCTACTAACTATAGGTTAACACGCGCTTATACTAGGCGTATGCTAACTTAAGGGAAACAGCGCGTTAACCTTACTACTCCCTCTACCAGCTTAAAGCGCAAGATTAGTATTTTATCTATATATATTTAGCATACGCTAACTATATACGCAGCGCGGCCTAACCCCCCTAGGCAACCGTAAGGAATCCCCCTTACCATCTACACGCCGCTAAAGTGGTAGGTTTACTTTATATATGCCCTATATATACATTACTAATATTTAATATAGGGGGCAAAAAAACAACTGGCCGCCGCCGCGGTGATAGTAAGAGCTTTAGTAAGTTTAGTTCATTCTACTGCGTATATTATACTTATGCTTTATATAAGCCTCTCCCACTATAGATAAAGACTATTACTCGTCCTGCCTTACTAGTTAAGTCCTAGTATATACTAGGCCTATATACTGCATACGCAGTATATAGCATACATTATTAAAGTTTTAGTAAAGTTTATTAGGCAGTTAGGCTAGGTATATGCCCAATATAGGGCGCGGGGGCTATAGGCCTATATTAATTAATTCTTTATTTATAGTAATAGAACTCTATAATACTTACTCTCCGTATACCATATATATGCGCCCTATTGTCACGGAGTGAGTACAAGCGGCGATAATATGTAGCAAAGTAGATACTATTAAGCTATATACATGAACTGTGTGATAAGGTTAAGACGTTACGTAAGGAGAGAAGGCAGGGAAACGGGAAGAAAGGGTATATATCGTTAGCTTGGTTGCTTGGTTAACACGTGCACGGAGCAGAATAGGATTTAGGTGGTGGTCCTGGCAGAACTTGGCAGGATTTAGTGGAACTTGGCGGAATATGGCAGAATATAGCAGATTGCCGTTAGATTGCCGTAAATTGCCGTCAGATTGCCGCAAATTGCCGTCTTATGGTTAGTCTCTAGTTGCTAAGTTGGTGGAAACAGGTGGACGTATATAAGGTATTACGGGGGTGTCCCGTGACAGTACCCCCCCTTTAAACTCAAGCTTCTGCGAGATGGGGCTATAGTAGTTCTGGATGGAGTTTGTAAAAGTCTTCTACGGCTTATATAAGTCCTACAGAGTCGACAGGTTCCCATAAGGGCTTAATAAAGCCTCTCCATTTCGTAAGATACATATATTAACGTTTCCGTTTATTATACTTAATGTCGTCAATTCTTTTAACAAAGTACTCGTTCTCACCATCCACTTTAACTAGTAGGAGAGGGTCTTATATCTGTCTGGGCAGGGCGTTTAATGCGGGAGCAGCGGGGTAGAGGACTAACGTGTGGAATACAGGGTGGATTTTAACCGTATTAGGGAGCTTTAGTCGGTAGGCGTGGGAGGAGACAACCTTCTTAACCTTATAAGGGCCAGCGTTCTTCCAATTAAGCTTCTTAGCAGGTCGTTTCGTGTTTAGATTTCTTATGTCTAGCCAGACGAAGTTACCAATTTGGTAGGCCGGTGCTAGGGTTTATTTCCTATTTACTACGGCTTTATAAATAGATTAAGCCTATATCATTTCGTCAGCAAGGAACTGTTGTAGTTCCTCCATTTTCTTTACGAATTTATTTGCTTCCGTAACTTATAAGGCGTAATAAGCAGGGCAAGAAACATTACTAAAGGGTTTAAAACCTATTTGTAGATACTAGCCGGAGTTGGCTAGGAACGGGGAGACCTTTGTGGTTTCCGAAACGGAATTATTCACAGTAAACTCGGCGAATGTAAGCTAGTTAATCCAGTTATCTTATAAGTACGACGTGTATATCCGAATGTACTGTTCCATTATAGCGTTTACACGTTCCGTTTAACCATCCGTTTCCAGGTAATATGCCGTAGATAATAGTGCTTTAATGCGGAGTTAGGTAGTTAGTTCTTTCCAAAATACAGAGATAAACTAGCTACCTCTATCGGAGATAATCGTTTTGGGGAGTCCGTAGAGTTTCCATACGTGGTCTAGGAACAGTCGGGTAACGGCAGGTGTTAACATATTAGGGTAGGCGATCAAGTGTCTTATCTTAGATAGTCGGTCTACGACTACTATAATATTCGTGCAGCCCTTACTTACAGGGAGGTCAACAATAAAGTTAATTAAGACGTCCTTTTATCTTCGGTCCGGAACAGGCAGTGGCTTTAGAAGGCCGTTGTATGTCTTATACGAAGCTTTGGCTCGTCGGCAGACGTAATAGCTAGAGACGTACCTTCGTGTCGTATTATGCATATTTAGCTAGTAGTACTCCCATTAGAGTAGCTCTAGGGTTTTTCCTTGGCCTAGGTAGCCGGCTACTAGTAGGTCGTATATAAGTTCGAGGAGCTTAAGCTTAAGTTTATTATAATTAGGGATAACTAGACGGTTCTAGTAATATAAGCGGTTTCCGCGAGCTTTATATTTACTTAGAGAGATCTTCTTAAAGCGTCTAACGCCATCTTAAATTAGCTTAAGCGTCTCTTAGATAAACTTGTTATTTGGGTATTTGTCGGTTATAATCTGTTCAATTAATTAATTAGTTATTTCGAGGACTTATACCGTAAGATCTTTAGTAGGAGGGTTAAATAGTTCGGGGCGAAGTAGGGTCTAATTTTGGTAAGAACGTGCCTCTTCTAGTGCTAGCGCGTTTTATAAGCGTTGGGTTAGGGCATTAGGCTTCTGGCCTTAAACGCCTGGGCGGTATGTAATTAAGAATCGGAAACAAGATAGGTATTCTAACTAGCGGGCCTGATAGTGGCTTAGCTGTTTTATGGTTATAAAGTACTATAGGTTCTTATGATTGCTAAGGACCTTAATTAGGAATCTAGCGCCTTCTAGTTTAGGTTACCATTGCTCGAAGCATCTAATAATAGCTAGTAGTTCCTTATCGTAGATCTCGTAGTTGTATTCGGCTAGGCTTAGTTATTTTAAGTAGTATGCCACGGGGTGTAATACTCCCTCTTTATTATATTAAGACAGGATGCCTTTAGTAATGTAGTTGGATAAGTCAGCTTCTACAATACTTATTCGGTTTAGGTTAAAGTATTAGAGTATAGGCGCGGTAGTAAATATAACCTTTAGATAAGTAAAGGCCTTCTTGTATTCCTTATTAAAGATAAAGGCTTTATTCTTTTGGGTTAGAGCTATAAGGGGTAAAACTAGGGCGGAGAAGTTATTAATAAACCGTTAGTAGAAATTGGCAAATCCTATAAAGGCTCTTACGTCCTTAACGTTCTCGGGTTTTTACCAGTTTATAATTGCTTCGATTTTCTTTGGGTCTATTTATATGCCGTCTGTAGAAATAAGAAGCCTAAGGTATAGGACTTCCGTCTTATAAAACTCGTATTTATCTACATCTAATTGTAGACTAGCTCCGTATAGGGCTTATAGGACAAGGTTAACATATTTCCGATATTCGGTTAGGTTATTACTATATATTAAGATGTCGTTAATATAAGTAGTATAGAAAATGTCCAGGTAGGGGCGCAGGGTGTTGTTTATATAATGTTAAAACGAGCTTAGAGCATTTACGAGGCCGAATAGCGTTACTAAGTATTTAAATAATCCATACCGAGTACGAAATGCGGTAAGCTATTTATCTCCTTTTACTATACGGAGGCGGTTAAATGCAGAGATGATATTAAGCTTCGTATAGTAGTGAGCCTTACTTAGTCGGTTTAGCGTCTCTTATATTAACGGGATTGGATATTAGTTCTTAATAGTAACGGCGTTAAGGGCTTAGTAATTTATGCAGAAGCGTAGACCGCCGCCAGGTTTCTTAACAAAGATTACTAGTACGGCTATAGGTAAAGAGCTTGCTCTAATAAATCCTTTACTTAGGTTCTTGTCTAGATACTTTTATAGCACTTAGAGTTTGTTTTAGGACATTCCGTACAGGGGTCTAAATTTAGGCTGCTTTCCTTCTTTAAGTACAATCTTGTGGTCATATAGTCGGTGTTCTAATAGCTTATCAGCTTCCTTTTATGAGAATGCGTCTAAGCGGTAATAGTACTCTGCTGGTACCTTCGTAATAGGGTTAGTATGCTTCTTTAGTGCCAAGGCTTTCTTAATATCAGCCATCGTGACAGCGAAAATCGTATATTTAGGCTTCTTAGTAAGCTAAGCTAGTGGAGTAGCTCCAATTATGCGGATATTTAGGGTGTCGAGCTCTCTTGGATCGTCTATAGTCTCTTATATAGTTTCTTGTTTAGGTTTAGGTTTAGTATTAGGTACAGAGTTAGTGTTAAATTTAGGTTCGGGTTCTTTAAGTATTCTTTTTATTATAGGGTACTAGTTCTTCTGGTACTCCCGTATACTAAGCTTAAGCTTCTACTTAGTTTGGGGTGGTATAGTAGTTAGGGTTAGTTTGTGGGGTTCGGTAGGATTTCTAGATCTTTAGTGGATATTAGTGGAAATCTTACGTCGGTGGAATTCGGTGGAATTCTTAGGTTGGTGGAATCTGGTGGATTCCTTAGGCGCGGGGTAGATATTGGTGGAAATCTTAGACTAGTAGATCTTAGTGGATTTCCTAGGTTTTAGTTTGGGGTTAGGGCAGCGAGTTATAAGGCACTTCTACTTATAACAGGAGGCGGTAAATAGAAGCTTAAGGTTATTTTAGTTAATAGTTACCTTATATAGCTTTATCTAAGGTTATCTAAGGATTACTAGGTAACCTAAGGTAGTAACAAAAAGCTTAATTAGTTCTTTGTGGTTTAGGTATTGGAGTCTTAGGGCTGCCATATGGGTAATACGGCCTAAGACGGTGCGTTTACCGTTAAATCCAAATATATTAATATGCCGGTTAAGGGGGGTTAAGGTAAAACTATTATCTTACGCAAAGATCTTATTAATAAATCCTATACCGCTAGCTCCTGTATTAATTAGGATTTAAGCGTTAGCCTATTAACCATTCTGCCAAAGACGGCAGTTAATAGTTATGCTATAGTCCTAAGAGTCGGAGTTCGTGATGTTAAATGTGTTTAATAAGATCCTAAGGCAAAGCCGTCCTGGAGAGCGACTTAGCTCTAGAACCTTCCTTTTAGAGGCGATTAGGGTGGGGTTCTTATAGAGTGTTGGTTAGAGCTTCGTCCTTATAAATAGTACTTGCTAGACATGGGGCTGGAACCAGATAAAGATTGGGGACGGTAACCGGAAGATCGATACGGTAAACGGCTGTTAGTGTTGGCCGTTCGTAAATTGTTTTGGTGCGTAGGTAGGGGGACGAGGTAGTATTTTAAGATATAATCCTTTCTTCCGCATTTAAAGCAGAGGCCTAGCTTAAGGCGTTATTCTTATTTAGAGGACCCTAGTGGGGCGTAATCTAGGATTCCAGTGTTAATATCTATGGCGTTAGGGTGCTTAGGCTAAGATAATGACTTAGTGGACGTTTATAGGGTTGTTGTATTGTATTAGAGGGTAGGCTTTGGTGTTAGGCGTAGTATATCGTTATACCGTTTATTAATAACGTTTGCGCAGGCATTAAGGGCTCCTAGTAGGTCTACGCCTATTAGGGAGGTTTTTAGTTTAGAGCTTAAGGATTTAATAAGGCTGTTAATTAGTGCGGAGTTGTTCTAGCCTATTTCCTTTATATAACAATTAAATTCGGAGAAGTATACTAGAAAGCTTTTCGTTCCTTAAGTTATATAGTTTATCTTTCTCTAAGTAGTAGCTTAGCGGTTTAGGTTACCGTACGTAGCTTTAAGAAGTATAACTAGACTTAGTACTAAGTTCGGTTGAAGGGGTTTAATAAGGTTAGCTGCGTCTCCTCCTAGTTAACTTAGGGCGTAGTAGAGTTGGTTAGCTTTAGTTAGGTAGCGGTCAGCATTACCGGTTAGCTTATTTTTAAGCTGGCTTAGAAATAATTGGAGTTCTTATTGTTTACTAGTGAATATTGGAGGGTCTAGTAGTTATTTAGATCGTTATAGTGCAGTAGTTGGTTTGGGGTAAGTGACTACTATGGGTTTAGGGCTCGCGTTCCGCGTGTTTATTTTTAGAGATAGTGTTTGGTCTTAAGGTCCTAGCGTAGGCATCTTAAGGGTGCGGACTTCTTCTTAGAGGTCCTTAATTAATTATTGGTGTCGTGTTTCTTGTTCGGCTTATCATTAATTTAAAGTGGCTTGGTTCTGTGTGAGGGCGTCTATAAAAGACTTCTATATTTCTGCCAATTGTTCTTGGAGTGCGGATATAATACTGGCGGTTATTATAGGGGCTTCGGGTTTGGTTTACATTTTAATGGTAGTATAGGTGGTTAACGCAACGTAGTGTCACGGAGTAAGTATAAGCGGCGATAATATGTAGCAAAGTAGATACTATTAAGCTATATATATGAACTGTATAATAAGGTTAAGACGTTACGTAAGGAGAGAAGGCAGGGAAACGGGAAGAAAGGGTATATATCGTTAGCTTGGTTGCTTAGTTAACACGTACACAGAATAGAATAGGATTCAGGTGGTGGTCCTAGCAGAACTTGGCAGGATTTAGTAGAACTTGGCGGAATATGGCAGAATATGGCAGATTGCCGTTAGATTGCCGTAAATTGCCGTTAGATTGCCGCAAATTGCCGTCTCGTGGTTAGTCTCTAGTTGCTGAGTCGGTGGAAACAGGTGGACGTGTATAAGGTGTCACGGGGGTGTCCCGTGACACCTATATACTAATACTATACTCCTACGCCCACTTCTTAAGCTCTACTAGTTCCTTTGCTTTATTATATATATCTTTAGCCTATTTTAATTTACTAATTTGTCGCTCTATATTTTATATATATAGTATATATACCTCCTTTTCTATCTCCTCTATAGATAGGTTAGACCTATACCTCTTACCTATAGTCCAAGGCGTTTGACTTTAAAATAGTAGAGGCGGCATCTATACTATATATGCTATAGATATACGCGATATATCCAATACTAATGCTATATTATTATCTGCTGTACTTATCTGCGATATAGTCTGCCTACTAAATATAGTAGATAATTTTACACTAGGTATATACTATAGATTTAGCTTAGGGGTGTTAAATGGGTTTTAGGGATTTTAAGGAAGATTTAGTCTAGGATTTCTAGCTTATTGCTTAGCTGCTTTTTACTATTTCTAAGCTACTTAAGCTTAGCATCTACTTTATATCTGCAGCGTATATATATATATAATTTCTATAGCTGTACTACTATTCCGCTTTAAGTTGCAATGATTTCTCTATATATTATCTATTCCCATCTCATTATATAGCTCTTATAGATTAAACATCTCTTATATATAGAGTTTAAGTCTATACTAAAGCATTAGAATATATAGCGCATATATAGAGCGTATATATTACTGAAGTACTACAGTAAGTACGTATAATTTTCGACTAATAAAGTTATTATCTTAAAAGTGACTAATTTTACTAATTCTAGTATGCTTTTATATATATGCCCACTACTTATAAAGGACCTTTAACTTTTCCTTTATATGCCTAGCTAGTATCTATATTTTCTTCTTATTATTTATCTAAGATGTAAGCTCCGGATATAGTGTATATATACTTTATATACGCGCTATAAGTTTCTGCTCTATCTCTGCTTTCTATATCTACTCTATAATATATCTTGCTTTATAAGTTAAAAAGCGCTTTACAAAGTTTCGTTTAATATATACTAGGTAGAATACAAGCATATATTAAAGGTGTTCGTCCTATTTACGTAATAGGTTAATTAAATATAGGTAATCTCTAAAACCTATATACTGTTAGTATATGCTAGGCATATATAACGCGTATATATCCTGTATATATACTACCGGCTTATTTCTTATATATATTAACTATAGCCGTACAAAGTCCAGTTCCGTGAATGTGTGCAAATTGTATAGATAATTGGGCAGCATCGCCTAAAACCTTAAATACTAGCTTAAACATCTTTGTATATACAACACATGTTTCTAGGTTAAGAAAGGCATATACCCATACCTTAATTCCTGTTATAAACATTAGCCCACGCCTAGTATATGCTTAGTATAGGGCGTGTATACGTTTTGAATTCTCGTCCTATCCCGCAATTGAGAATAGATTCGCGTCCGTCGCCTCCCCTTTGCTCCTCCGTCCGTCGTCGTAAGGGCGCCGCCGGTTGTATACCCCTTGAAGACACGTCACCACGACGCTAGCTACCACAACTAATAATTCTACCATAATCAGTCTGCTATAGAGCAGACGACCTCCTCTACAACCAGTCTGCCGCAGGGCAGACAACCGCCTCTATAACTAGTCTGCCGCAGGGCAGACGACCTCCTCTATAACCAGTCTGCCGTAGGACAGACGACCCCCTCTATAACTAGTCTGCCGTAGAGTAGACAACCCCCTCTATAACTAGTCTGCCGTAGGGCAGACGACCCCCTCTATAACTAGTCTGCCGCAGGGCAGACAACCTCCTCTACAACTAGCCTACCGAAGGCAGATGACCTCCTCTATAACCAGTCTGCTACAGAGTAGACGACCTCCTTTATAACTAGTCCGCTGCAGAGCAGACGACCTTCTACAACCAGTCTACAGCCGTTGTACTATAGACGACCTCTACTGCAACTAGTTTATAGCTGTCGCGCTATAGGTAATTAGACTATAGAGGACCGCAGGCGCATCGTAGGCGTACCGCAGACGATGCACTGCTAGGGTAGCTATAGTAGGGGATAGGGGAAGGGGACCAGCCCGTATTACTATTAGCACGTTAAATATAAGGTGTATAGGTAAATTGGTATTTATACCCTATATAGACAACCTCGTGAAAAATTTCCTATAGGAGTGGGTTTATGTAATAAGGTTCGCCCCTATAAAATACCATTAGTAGGTTACTTTTGGGGAGAGTACCTACTAATTACTAATTCCCTACCCATTTCTTTAGTAAGGAGGAGGAATAGGGTATAGAATTAAACAGTCGTATAGGGGTAATTGGTAGCTACTTTTAAGCTAGTAAGCTATATAGTTTCTCTCATTTCTTATATATAAAACTACGTTAAAAATCTATCTTTTAGAGCGCTTTTTCTACTCTAGGAACGGCAGAATATGGCAGAAATAGATAAAAGAGCCAGGATTTCCTTAGTGTGATTTTGGTGTAAACTAGATAATAGTAAGTAAAATATTAGGACAAAACACTAATAGGCTAGAACTCCCCTAGTAAAAATGGGCCAGAGTATCTACTTAGCTACTAGTATATATTAAGCTGCCTAGAAAGGATTTATATATATAGAACTATAGCGCCATAGCCTAGAGGCTATATGCGTAGTATTGTACGTAGTATAATACAATGGATATAAAAAAAGAAAGAAAAAAGAATAGATTTGTTTTACCTTGTACCATTTTAAATAATAGGTCCATTTCAATACATATTACGTATTAGAATGCCTTAGCTTGCGCGTATATACGATGATAAGGAAATGCTCGTTATCAAAGTTATAAATTGCTTAAATCCATTACTTGGTGTTCTCTTTATATTAGTCTATAAAGAATTCGCGTACTATACCTGCTTCGCTTAGGCTTTATATATACATAGCGTGTATCTAACCTATACTTACCTACATATGCCGTCCCCTCTAGGAATTATAGCAACCTCTTCTTTTAAATTAAAGTAGTAATTCGATCCTTAATATTAAGACTACTATATA
>Ga0307515_10007817_pt1 | contig 21032 bp, 30 predicted proteins | sample 17_EM_MG_FD_194513 | JGI IMG/M metagenome (GOLD analysis project Ga0307515, IMG submission 194513) | Populus trichocarpa ectomycorrhiza microbial communities from riparian zone in the Pacific Northwest, United States - 17_EM | ecosystem: Host-associated > Plants > Roots > Unclassified | place...
ACAGTGCCAGTGACCTGCCCGCCGAGACCATGAGCGAATCGAGCACCTCGTCCTCTTGACCCACCCCGCAAACCGCCACGCGTCCCAGACCTCTGTTTCCGTTCACCGGTAGCCTGCTGCTCGCCTCTCTTCTCTCCACCTTTACCGTCGCCGCGATCTCCCCACGTTCGCTCACCACCGAGCTTGTTATCCAGTGCCTTCTCGTTTTGTTCCACCAGTTGTGCTACCTTCTCCGACAGCGTGAGCGCCAATTGTTGAAGGCGTGTTGGTTCTACACGGTGGAAAACTACTACACCGGCTGCTTGGTCAAGCGATGCCGCGAGCTCCTCATTCCAGATCATCTTCGAGACAATCGAGGTGACTTGTCGGAGCGGTAGGTCGAAGATACGTGATAAGAGGGACAATGAGAGGGTGGTGTAGTATGGAGCGTTGGAGAAGAGGTAAGTTCGAAGACCTTCCTCTTGGATCCGTCTGGAGGCAAAGTTATCGATCGGGCGCTCTAAGGTCGAACTAATCCGCCCACTTACCTGGCAAGCATCTCCTTCACCTGCTTCGCCTCAGGCATCAAGTTCCAAATCGCGATACTCTGGACTAAATCCCTCGCCTTCTCCCACTCGCCGTCCTGCAGAGCCTTGCTCGCCTGCATGATATGATCCCTAGTATTTTCAGGTGGGCCATTGAAAACCTGCCGATTGGCATGGTCCAACAACCGCCTGAAAGGTTTCGAAATGGTCTTCCTCTTCGCCTCCTCGCTGTCCAAGCTCGCCAGCACGGGAATCTCAATCAGCATGCTCGAGACGAGGAAGACGGCCTCAGCAAGCTCAGTGTTGATGTGCATATGGAAGGGCATCTGCCGTGTTCGCTCCGCCTTCTCTTGTTCAGGGGTGAGAGTGATGAACCGCTGCTGGTGCAAACCCTGAGCGAGTAGCTCCTTCACGCGCTGTGTGGAGAAGATCTCGTGAAGGAGTGACTGGCTCTCTTTGATCAGCCCACAGCGGAAAGCGCACAGTCCGAGCTGGACTTCGGCACGGTTGTAAAGGATCTGTGTTGCTACGTCGGCAGCGTGGATGGAGTCTTGTAAATGCGACATGAGAAGCATGTCGCGTGCGGTGTGGAAGTCGTTGTGCAGGGCGTGATGATAGATATGACAGAGCATTGCTCGAGTCCGAAGAAGAGAGTTTTTGCTCTTGTAGAGAATGACCGCAGTGGAGTGTACGAGTTGTCGAGCACCTCCAGCTGATGATAGCGAAAGAGATGGTCGCAAGGTCTTATCACCGTCGACTACTTGTTCTAGAGCTTCAACCACGGCATCAGGCTGCCATGGTGATCAGTATGAATCGATGCATTTTCATCGAAAAACTTACTTTGGAATAGATATGCTCCAAGCGCCGCGATGTTACTCGTGCCAATGGATTTTCCTGCTTCGAATTTTCAAAGTAACATTGGGCACGGCAGATGCTCTGGTACAACAACTTCTCGTCACGTAACCGCTCAATATACTCAGTCCCATGTGGGTCGATGTTTTGTAAACTGCGCGTAAACTCGTCATCGAGGCGGTCGATGAACGAGATCACACTGCCCCGGATGCGGATGACACCCCCCGGTTCAGTCGTCGGTGTCCTCTCAGCAGACTCGTCGTACTCCTCAGCTACCACTTCTTCAATGGAGTATTCAGGTTCTTGGACGAGGATCAGGACCAGTTGGTCGAACTCTTTTTGGGCAGACGACCAGGTGTCGATTGGCATGTGTGTCGCAGATGGATTGTAGTCGAAGCGAGCGGATATGAGTGCTAAGAGAACGCGAATCCTTTGATAGGTTGTAACTGCCACAGCGAGCAGCTTCTCCAGCGTCTTGACTTGTTCCACACGATCGGTGCTCTAATAGAAGCTCAACAGACCATTCAAGAGAGTGAGGCGAGCATGGTCATACCTTTTTACCACGGTTCTCATTGACCTGCGCGAGAACCTTGAAGATGGATTCAGTAGTATACTGGACGCTTTTCCCACCTTTTCCAACCGCCGTGAATCCGTCTTCTTCTTCTTCTTCACCTTCAACAGCCGCTTGATTCCGTGCAGAAGCGGCAGCACGCGCTCGTGGAGCGGCAGCCACAGGCTCGAAGAAGGCGGCATACTCGCGCTCGAACTTTTCTGTGTCCTGCAGAAGGTGAGTGGCAAGTACTTGTCCCCAACGTAGGGGTGTCTAACCTCCTGGTAGCGTTTAACCTGGTCTTCATATTCCTTGCTCGCCTTTTTGACCTTGTTTTTCATACCATTAAGTGCCTTGGCGTTACTTGCATTGGCTTTCTTTTTGGGGTCTTTCTCCTTTGCAGCCGCGAGCGATGCATCGAGGCTGAGGAGTGTTTTAATCCAGTAGGGTGGGACAGGTTCAGAGACGTTCGTCCGTTTCTCGACCAGGCGTGCCAGCTTGTCATACTCTGTGTCGTTAAGTCAGCACAGTGTGTGTAGGAACTATGGCCGAGACAAGGCGCCTACCGTTTGAAGTAGCAACCCAATCACCGATTTTGAGCTTATTCTCGATATTCTGGCCGATCGCCTGGAGTTCCTCAAGTCGTTTATCCTTTGCACTCTTTACGACCCGTTTCTCTTCATCCGATGACTCGTCGCTGTCTGAATCTGCGCCTCCCTTAATGAAACGCGACTTTTTGGCCTGGGGAGCGGCGCGACCCCCTCCTCCATCGTCTGAGTCATCGTCCGACTCGTCACCGTCGTCATCACTGCTCGATGAATCTGAGCCGCTGCCGGTCTTGAGAAAGCGGGACATTGGGGTCTTTGCTTGTGCGGGTTTGGGGGCCTCATCTCCGGAGCTCATGAGCTCCTCCTCCTCATCGGATGAGGATGATGAATCGTCATCTGCAGCAGTCCTGAAGAAGCGAGACATTATTGGAGGTGGTGGCCAAGGTTTGGGTTTGTTGGTGTGTATTGCTTTCTTCCATACTTCAGAAATTATTTCGACCTCTCATTGACTGTTCGACGATGTTGACGCGGCAGGCAGCGAGCACGATATCAGTAGCAGCTCGCTCTCGGGCAGTCCTCACACGCTCTGCATCATCGATTGCCCTCAAGTATGCCCACGCCGCATATGGAGCGTCGCTGGCACAGTCGCCCCAGACGCTCACAAAAGTCGCTGGCGAACTCAACAATATTTCGACCACAATCAAGAACACGCCTGATTTTGCTGCATTCGTAACAAACCCGACAATCTCCGCAAAGGACCGCGCGGCCGGCTTGCAGGGTCTCTTTGCGGCCGTAGAGGGCACCGGAGCGAAGAAAACGCCCCTCTCGGAGATCACCAAGAACCTCTTTGCCGTTATGTCTGACAACGGCCGCCTCGGAGAAACAGACGGCGTCATTGAGACCTTCCAAGAGCTCGTTAGCAAATACAAGGGCGAACTCGAGGTCATTGTCACTTCGGCCGCACCTCTTCAGGGTGATATTATGACTCGCCTCGAGAACAGCCTTAAGGCGTCTCAGACAGCCCAGAAGGCCAAAACCGTCAAGGTCACCAACAAGGTCTGTTTTCGTCACAATTCGCACTTCACACTGTGTGCGCATGCTGAGATATCCATCGTATCTGTTAGGTCAATCCGAGTATTTTGGGAGGTATTGTTGTCGACTTTGGGGATAAAACCATTGACCTGAGTGTCTCCTCACGGGTTAACAAACTCAACACTTTGCTGAAGGGTAGGCCGCCCTTGTATCGTTTTTATTCCCTACAAGTGCTCATATATCTCGCTTCCAGAGTCCGTTTAGATGCGCAGCTGTTGAATAGACGAGTCCCCTTCAAACGGACCAATGGAACTCTTTGAACAGAAAGTCTCTCTGTGCTGGTCGAGCCAGTGTTAAAGCAATATGAAGCGTCATGGAAATGCGGCCTCCGGTCTGTCAACCCACCGCAACTTGCCTGGTTTCTATTTCGTGACCCACCCGTGACCATTTCTTTATCCGCCGATGTTCAGTCGGCCTACGCCCAACGAGCTCTCTCTCCGTGCTTATCCAAGTGGATCACAATGCAGACCGAGTTCTACACGCAGGTATTGTATGTGAGTGACGTGCTGAGTACCATGGGAATATGCCCATGCGTATTTTCGTCCTTCTCAACATCGTCTGAAACGGGGATCCGCCTGCGCTGCACACCGCATATCTATCAAATTTATTCCTGGATAGTCTGAAGTTGGCCCTGTTCGAAGACGACCTTCAAGACTGCACATGCCTCCTGGTACGCTTCCTCCGCCTGCTTATCGGTCCAGAACGGGTTCGGGCTCTTGTCCCAGGCATGCATTACACCCTTGATGTTCCGGTACAGCAATCGCTTACCCAGGCCCTCTGAACCCAACCGTTCCTTGAACCGCTCCGCCTCGGCCCTCAGCCCGTCCCATTCGCAGGTGAAGAGCACAACATCGCCCGGCAAGTCAGTACGCAGCACGTCGTCGGACGCAAGTCCGGGCGAGAGGTAAATGCTCTGTAGATCGACACCGCCTGGCGGGGCGAGGTACGACCTGTCGAAGAGGTCAGTGAAGAATCGGGGGAGTTCCTTGTCGGGATGCAGGTTCGTCTTTCGTCTTTCCTCCCGCGTCGCAGTGTAGTCGCAGCTGGGGTAAAACGCGCAAATGGCGATAATGGCCCCGCGTCTACTGCCCTTTGCACCCTTGATCGTCGTCGTCGTCGCCGCTGCTGTCGCCATCGTGACCGTAACGGGTTCCTGCGCATGCTGAATGGCCACCTGTTTGGGCTGGGCAGCGCTCGCCTCTGGAGACAAATCGCTCTCGAGCCCGCTCTTGCGGATCTTTCGCTGGCGGAGCTCCTCCTCCAGCCGCAGAGGGACAGTGAATGACATATTCCCGCCCGCGCTGAACCCGGAGACAGCGATCCGGAGTGGGTCGATGCCCAGCTCTTCGGCGTGGTCGATGAGGTAGAACACGGCGTCCACTCCGTCCTCGACCGCGGTGGGGAACGGGTGCTCGGGCGCCCGTCGGTAGTGCACGCTGCACACGATAGCGTGGGTGTTCGAGACGACCGCAGTTGCCCACCGGGCGTCGTCCTCGGGCCCACCAAGGGTAAAGCCTCCACCATGAAAGTTGACGACGATGGGATAACCGCGTTCGTTAGGGTCGGACTCGATATCGTAGACGTCTCGATCTCTCTTGAGATGGCGTTTGTAGTACCTTGGAACGCAGAACGCGAGGGCGATACTTCCTTGACTTGGGGAGACCGAGGCTTGAATCGATTTCCAGAATGCTGGTTTGCGAGGTTGAGGATGGGCTAGACGATGGAGGATCATCCCTATTTCCATCAGGAAACGCCATACTGTAGCTTGAAGATGGAGGATCCAGCGGGGTCGTGTCATATTTCTCTGCGCGCCTTGGTTAGTGGCCTGCTAATAAAATCCTCACTAAGCCAACGCACACAATAGCAGTTTTAGCTGGAGCGTCGTGAGAGGTGTTGTTAGAAGCAAAAAGAACGGTGGGTTCACCATTTGGTGCAACGCAGGCGCGCCAACGTTGGGGCTGATGACGCAAGTCCCCCCTTTGGCTTTTGCCCATTCATGAGCCCCGCTTTATTCCCGGAATGTCCAAGCGGACAGTATGTGTGCGGGAAAGCTAGTGCCTGCACTAACAATGCTGGACCACAGGTGGGCCGAGCTCGGGTGCACACGATCGGTGAAGCAACGAGGCAATGAAATGAGTTCATGAATATTCAGTGAGAGGACATGAATCCTTCAACGCCCAGTAGACAGACAGATGCACCCGTGCACCCCGAAACTGTGACTGAGACTGGGACGTTGTGGGGGAGGCTGGTTGCACATCAGAAGCATGCCAGGATCCATGAAAAAGAGAGGTGCCATCTCTAATGGATAAGCTTGTACAAAGTCTATAGATACCGATATGAGTGAAATCTCTGCTGAGTGGGCGACTCGGAACTTGGCGATGGTTCGGCGGAGAAGCGACAAGCGACACAAGGCTGGGAACATGCGTTAAGGTGAAGAGCGAGATGACGGATATCGTACGTACGTACCTTGTGAGAGAAGGGCACAAGAGTTGCCTTGAGAGAGGCGGGGCCACCAGTGGCGTTTGAAAATCTACCCGTAGCGAACCCTTTTCAAACCGCGACCATGGGCCAGCCGTCTCCTTGGGTTCAGGGCATGTGCTGAATACCTTGTGATCCCGTTGGTTTGGCGTGAGTAAATGAGAAGAGCACCCCGCGGTTGAGCGAATCGAATTGGCGAGCCATGGTTTGTTTAAGCTCGCTCGCCCGCGTTCGCTAGGTAGGGGCGAGGAAATGAAGACGATAGGAGAAACCGTGGAAGCCCCGCAAAGTAGAAGAATAGGTCGTTCTGCCAAACGCACGCCGCGCTTGCCAGCGCCACCGATATGATGCCAGTCTCGTTCAGCTCGATAGCAGTCCACTCTTAGCTCGCTATCACGCGTGCATGTACACACGCATGAGGTGAAGGGCCTACCCGGTATCGGCATGAGGCAAAGACGGTCTTCCCGAACGAAAGAACGTGTGGGCAGTGTGGCTCAGACGCCGACGCCGCGACGATAATCATGGTAATGCGCAATGACCCAGTTTATTCAACAGATTCAGAGACGAACAATGTAGCCGAGGTGTTTGCTAGAAACTGAAGGAAAATACATCGACGGGCTTTTCATTATTAAGAGAGAAAGGAGCGTACAACGGAAGATCGTACAGCCAGATTCGAAAACAGCCGTCAGCAAGAAAGGGACATAGGCACATGAGATAGTGCACTTCACTCGAAAAGATTCAACCGACCGGAGGAGAGCCTTCAGAACTTGGGCGACGGAGCGCGCGGATAGTCGAAATCTGGGGAAGCAGGAGGATAATGGCCAACGCCCACATCCGACTCAGCCGCATCCTCTCCCAGCACGCCGTGAGGGGGAATGAAGGATGGAGTCATACCGACAGACCCGTTAGCCATTGTCATGTCCACCGGGGTTGACTGTGATTGCGTATTGTTGCGGCGGCGGCGCTCGGCGCGGGCGAATGGAGCAACGCCCTCGCTCTTCGCAGCTGCTACCAAGTCGTCACCTTGTACGCCGCTGATGATTAGATCGGCGATCCGCTTGCACGATCCCTCCTCGACTTGGGGTTCAGTGGTCGGCTTACGAGTCTTCCTCTTGACTTCGCCACGTCCAGTGGGTTGGAAGGTATACCCTGGGTTGGCTGCATAGTGTGCCTGCTTCTCTTCAGCGGCAAGCTTGTACCAGGGGTCTTGGTCGGTCGCGCTCATCGATTTCCACACGAGAGCGGCGATACGACTGAGATTCTGCTGTTTAGAGGCGATCTCTTTACCGTTCTTCTGCTCGATGAAAGCAGAACGAAAGAGGATAAAAGCCTGGAAGAGACGGGGAAGCAGATAAGGGTCTGGCTATGGAAAGACGCAATGAAGAGAAAAAAAAAAGACTGCTCACATTGCGTGGACGGGGGATATGGGGTTGGTCCGAGTTTTTTTTGCCAGGCGGTCTCCGACGTTCCGTTTTGCGGGTCTGACTCAAGAGCGCAGGATCGGGCATAGGATACGCCGAGGGGAGAATCTGGGCGTCCGGCATGGGGTACGAATAGCCAATGTCGGCTATGGGGATATGAGGATGAGTGGCGAGACGGGGAGGCCGAGAGGGAGAGTGATGAGAGAAGACTCACGTTGGATTGCTGACAACGCATACGGATTTTGGGCCTGTGAGACATGCGTAAAGTGTAGCGATGACTCTGGAAGTGGAAGAGGCGGAAGACGAGTTACTCGATGGTCTTTGTATCAGCCACCTGCGAAAAGAGGACGTACCCAAGGGCTCTTGGAGCGGGGCGTCGCTGTTGTCACCGTCCGAGGCGTGGTATTGATCGGCATCAGCGGCGACTGACATGATGCTAGATGGTGTGCGAGTGGTCGTTGAGGTCGAGGGGGCGAGAATGAGGTGTGCGTTCTTTAGTTGTTGAGGGGAAGAAAGGAGAGACAAGTTGGACCGTGCCAAACTTCAGGACCTCTGATTCTGATATAGGCGCTCGAGTGCTTCACTTTTGGCCGCAATATCCCGGTTCCATGGACGACATATCACACTCGTTTCACTACCCGTACCCGCATACTCGTCCATAATTTTTTTTACCCCGCGACCGTCTGCCCCGTCCCCGTTGGTTCGTCGGTCGCTCGCCGCCGCTGACGACTCGTGTGTGTGTGTATGCGTTCGCTCCCGCGCTAGTGGTTTCAATACCTTCTCATACCCTACTCTCTACTCTCCTTGTCCATTCAATTTCCTTTTCCGCCCTCACGGAACCACGGAGCCACGGGAGCGTCCCCCGAAGCAACAACAGGCCAAAACCTCACACATCTCCTTCCTCTATGATCATTTCCAACGCACAGAATAAGAGGACTAAGTGGGTAAAGGTAGCAACCACGCGGCCTGATTTGTAAAGCTAGGTTTAACTAAAACTGCCTTAGATGGCAGGTGGGCGAACTGATGTCGTGTAATTGAAGCTGACGGATAAGCTGTTCCTGTCACCCTCGTATTCAAACTCTCTCCTCACTCCTTCCCCGACCCAATAGCCTGCCGCTGATCCACACGCCGATCCCCCGTGGGCGCTTCTGGGTTCCAATTCCGGCGAATTCATGTTCTTTCTGTTTCCTTCCCTTGTCAAGGCACCCTTGTTCACCTTCTTGAATCAGAACAATGCGCGGCCCTACCGAGTTGGTCTCTCGAATGTCCCACTACCTTTTTTCCTTGAATTACCATTCATTTATCCTCTCTCACCATGGTGCAAACGCCCCTCCCACTCCCGTCCTTTGTTCGCTCGATACTCCCACTTCAACAGCTGTTTCTCATCCCACTCCTTACTTGCGCCTTCGGGTAATAGAATTTCGGCCCCAGATACCAGTGGTGGCGTGTATTCCTGGTAAACGGGATGCCTGCACCCCCCACAGACCACGCGACTCAGTACATGGTTAAAACGGCTGCGGAAACTAACGCACGCAAATGCAGGGTTGTAGAGATATCCATCACCGTAATTGAGATCCTTCATCAGTGACGTGGGTGCATTCCTGAGATGCAGGGGCACAGGAAGCGTTGGGTCTTCCTTCGCCGCAGCCTCAGCCTGGCGCCACCCACATAATCAGCTTCAATCAAATATACCGTGTTTAAATCAGCTCACCCGTTTGTACGCCTCATATGAACGTGTCGATTTCGGCGCTTCGGCGAGATAGGTAATGCAATGCGCCAAATTGATCCTGCATTCCGGCATACCAATATGCTGCACCGCAGCCATTGTGGCGACGGCGAGGGGGAGCGCGTTATTATCCGCTAGTCCCACATCTTCGCTTGCGACGACAATCAGTCGTCGGGCAATGTATTGTGGATCCTCGCCGGCCGTCAGCATCCTACGATACGATATGTTAGGTGCTTCTAATTAGTGTGAGGGCTTAGATACCGGCCTTGCAAGCCAATACAACGCTGCGCCACCGTCACTGCCCCGTAGACTCTTATGCAAGGCGGAGATCATGTCGTATCGGTCTTCCCCCGAGCGATCATATCGACTGGACACGCTCCTCCGTAAACTTGCTATCAATGCCGTCTCGGAAGCCTTCGCTGGGGACGAGAGCACCAGTTCCAGCAGAGACAGGGCCGTCCGTGCATCGCCCAGGGAGAGGTTGATAATCGTCTTCAGAATTCGTTCCGTAACTTGTCTGTACTGAGGTTGAACCTGCTTTGACCGTCCGGATCTGTCCGCCTCGTGTTCGGACGGCATGTCTGTAACAAGTCGGGTCGCGGTGAGGCTACCCGTCTCCGCGTCATCCGCGCTCGTCTCCTGAACTAATCCCTTGGAGGCCCCCGTCACTCGTTCGATCCCCTTCTCGAGTATTTCCTTCATGTGCTCATCAGAAAGCCTCTCGAGGACAAATACGCTAAGAAGAGGTGTTAAAGACACTTCACAAATCCGTTATCACGGAAATACCGGCAGCGAGAGAGTAGGGCACTGTTGAGTTTGAACGAGGGGTTCTCGGTGGTGGCGCCGATGAGGGACACCACGCCCGACTCCACATATGGCAAGAATACATCCTACCCATCTTGCTTTAGCACACTTTCTCGTCACAGATTGGCGCTCACTTGTTGGCTCTTATTGAATCGTTGTATTTCGTCCATGAACAAGCACGTCTTGCGCCCCGTTAACCGAAGGGTGTTCTTCGCTTCCTCGAAAATGCCCTTGACATCGCTAATTCCAGAGCTCGTCGCACTCAGTTCCTTGAATATGATGTCCATTCTGGTTGTGATGAGCCGTGCTAGGGTCGTTTTACCGCATCTGAATCCACAATAAAATGGTACAGAACATCTCAGTGAGAGACATACATACCCTGGAGGCCCCCATAAGATCATGCTACCGATATTCCCACTCTCAATTAGAGAGAACAAGAGGCCATCTGGCCCAGTTAGGTGTTCCTGCCCTACGAAATCCTCCAGGTTTTGCGGCCGTAATTGTTCTGCTAAGGGAGCTGCAGCTTTCAGATATCCGCCTGGAGGAGCCTGTGCCGAAGGTACTTTTGGAGCGAATATCGAAGCCAATTGTGCCCCTTTCTTATTGAGGCTTGGCTCGCCTCCTGTTCGCCGAGCTCGCTTTGCAGGTGGTGTAGATCCCTCGTCAACATCAATGGGCTGAATCCGTGAAGGTGAGGACGTTACGAGTGTCTCTACATCGTCTTGTGAAGATGTTGGTCGCGTTTCTGGTCCTCGCTTGCCCAAGCTGAATATCGAGGCTAGTTTGGTATTATTGGCGGGAGTACGCGTGTTATCACGCGTCATTGTTCCCTTGCTTGTGTTAGCGTTACTAGGTTCATCAACGAATGGTGCTCTCTGTCTTGTCGTGTTCGTGGAACCACAGCTACTATCTAAATGTTCGTTAATTTTGCTGTCCAGCACCTTTTGCTCGCATATAGGGCTACACGGTATATTGGGGATTAGTCATTACTGGACGACGCGACAAAGCAAGTCGCGGCCCACCAGATGACTGGGGAGAGCGATCGATGGCGCCAATATGAGAGGAACAGCTGAGCGAGGGACTGATACAACACATACCAGTTGTAGCCATCAAGACTTGCTTTGAAGTCAGAAGTGGGAGGGTCGAAAATATACTTTGCTTTATTGGGGGTGGAGGCTGTCAGCCACGGGTGGAGTGCACCAGACCATGGATGAAAGCGAGCGCAATATATGAGATACATTTTGGAGAAAGTCTATACATAAAATGATATAATCTTTGCTTCCAAATAAAGGCCTAAGGGCCAACACGGGGCTTTTTGGGATCAGGCTGATTCATTTGTCAGAATGGGAGGACAACGGGAAGCAGACGATACGTACTCCTGGGTTAGTTCCAAATCTTTCCTCGCGGGCCTTTCTTTTCCGTGCTTCAGCCTCGTCGACAGCCGGCGCAGTGGTGGGCTTAGTTGATTCCTTGCTTATTCCAAAGCGGGCTTGTCTTGCTTTGACCTTTTCAGCATCCTGCATACATATATCGTGTGAGTAAGATGCCGCTTCTAAGCACATCAATACCCACGTCTGCTGTTGGTGCCGCTGGAACAATTTTCGTCGGTTTCGCTGGTTTTGCTAGTGCGGCGGAAGCAGGAGCAGGTTTCGCCACTGCAGGTTCCTTTACTTCGGTACCCCACTTTGCGGCACGTGCTTTGCGCCTCTCTATTTCTTTGTCCACTGTGAGCGGCTCCAAGTCAGCCTTGAAGCCGCTAGTCTCCGCTGCCGGCGCGTCCTTGACAGCTGAGGCCACATGCTTGGGTGCTGGAGTCAAGGAGGCCGCTGGAGCTGTAACAGGTGCGGGGACTGGTTTCGCAGTGGAAACAGGCCGGGGAGCTTCAACCATCTTGCTTTTGGAAAGGTCCTCATCCCAGTCGACCCTGAGTCCACGGTCAGCATTAATAGGGTACATGCGCCATAAGACCATACTCCTCGGGTGGCGCTAGCTGCAGAAAAATCGTCTCAGTTGGCAAATTTGCGCGAAACGTGCGAGGCTGCTTACCAAGTCGTCTTCAGCTGTTTCGGCACCTGCATCGCCGAACGCAATTGCTAAGGCAGCAGGACTTTCTTGGATTTTCTTGATGAGGCCTGCTTTCTGTGTCTTTGAGTCCAATGGCACCGACGCCTTGTTCAGAATATCCTTGAGCTCAGCGACCTTCAACGCCTTCCTGTAATGAATGATTACATACGAAGAAATCGGGAAGAAGTGACTCACAGCTTGGCTTCCATCACCGAAGATCTTGGGCAGCAAGGTTGTTGCGGAACTGCTCCAACTTTGCTGGACCTGGATGCTGGACCCGGACGCGTCTTGCACCTCGTCGCTGCCACCAACGCGCGACAAACGCACAGTACTGCAAAATGTCTCAGCTTCCGACTCCAGGTGGTTCCCGTCTTCCGAAAGTCTCAGGTCTTCCGACCTTTGGGAGGGGCGGAATCCCCACTCCAGGCAGAGCACGCTCAACTATGAACGGGACTTCTACACCCCATACCATTGCGACGGGCTCTGCAGCACTCTCGCGGGCATTTGACGAGGCCGTTCAAGCCAACGATCCCCGTCGCAAGGGCAGGGTCAGTGATGTTTCGGGCTCATCCCTCTCACCTCCAAACACGACGCGAGCATCCCCTTCCGAGGGACGAAGAAAGTCTCTTGGAGGCTCTATTGCTGGCTCAAGTCGTGCCCCATCTGCTAGATCGCCTTCTGTTGCATCAGCAGTTTCCACCACTTCGTCAACTGGTTACACCCCTCGAACGCCAAATACATTTTCTTCATACCAAACAAATACATCATCCACAGTTCCACCCTCAGCCCCACCATTCAGCCCTCCTTATAGTGCCCGGCCCTCGTCCACTCGTCCAGGAAGCCGAATCTCGAATGCAGGGGCGAGGAGCTCGAGTAGTGCGAAGGTTCGGACTTTGGAAATAGGTGACACAGTTCGTATAGAATCACTCGCGGTGGAAGGGGCATTGCGTTACTTGGGAGCGATTGAAGGCAAACCGGGGACTTACGCCGGTGTTGAACTGAGCGGTGCTTTTGCGGGTCGGGGAAAAAATGATGGATCAGTCGCTGGGTAAGTGGAGGTGTCATTGCACCTCTATCAATGATCGAATTCCATCACCAGGGTTTACTATTTTAAATGCCCTCCAAAATGCGGAGTATTTGTCCCGTCAGACCGAATTTCAGCACTAACGATACGACCGCCTTCGGTAGCTTCCTCTTGGAATGGACGCGTGACACCATCTGTCTCTGGTCGCGATACCCCGGGGTCAGCAATCCATCCTCTCCCACCCCAGAAGATCGTATCATCTGCAGAGGCGGCTGCACTCGCAGAATCTAAAATCTCTGCTGGTTCCAAGGCTAGCAAGTTGATGAACATCACCGCGAAGCAGCTCTCCAATCGCGACCTGGCGAGCACCGCTGCGCCTCCTGGGAGCCCCCGCAGGAGCCTTGGTCAACCATTTTTGACCCCGACATCCACACCAAAGGCTATTCGCCCCTCGGGAGGGTTGCCTACTCCTCGCTCCCGACCTTCGCTGCCTACGGCACTAACACCAAAGGCCTCGCGGACCTCTCTCGATTCCAATAGAAATAACGATATGCCTCCTCCTCCTGTACCCCTCAACCGGACTATGCTCCCTCCACCCAGTCCAGCGAGGTCGGTGCGATCCGTCTCTGTGCTGAGCGACGCGAGTAGAGGAGCCGCAGAGGATATAGGGGATGTCTTGTTTGGAAACAAAAATGCGCAAGATATACCATCACTGATGGAAACCATGAGCCCAGCCTCGCCGGCTCCGCACGCCGGGGATATAGAGTTGGAAGAGCTCCGCCTGAAGGTCACCAATTTGGAGAGTCAAAACAAGGACCTCAGAGAGTCACTATTGGCAGTGAAGGTCGATGACAACTCCGAGACCGTTGAGAAGCTTGAGCGGGAACTAGAGGCTTCAACAAAGAAGCTGTCAGAACTCGAGGACAAGCTACACGGAAATGAGCGAACGCTCATTGAGCGGCAGTCCAAGATCGACAGTCTGGATAGGGCAGTCGTAGACGCTCAGGAGGAGACCAAACGAGCCAAATCAGAGGGAGAGTCGCGCGTAAAGGATGTACAGGCGAAACTCGACGAATCCGAGGTCCTCGTCACCAGTCTGAAGAAAGTTATTGACGATAAGTCCGAAGCTGCTGACGAGAATGACGCTCAACTCCAAGCGAAGAATGCAGAGATTGATGTACTGCAAGGCAAAGTCGCAAGGTTGTCTGCGGACTTAGAAAGTGAACGGAAGGAGTTGACCGGCCAAGTCGACGATCTTCGACAAGCTGGCCAGGTGAGGATACTTAAACGCTACTGTTCCCTTATACTCACGCTGGATACAGGAAACTATCGCACTCTATGAAGAGCGCATTAGCGAGTACGAGGCTCAGCGATACGACATGGAAGCTCTTATTACCTCACTGGAGGAACAACTCAGGAACTCCACTAAGGTACCCTCTCCCGGGGAGCTCGCTAAACAGGCTTCCGAAGCGGTCCAAATCGACAATGAGACGTTAAGAGAACAAGTTGCCCACCTTAACGGTCGGATCCAGTACTTACAGGAGCAGATTGAGGAGCAGCAGGCGACCACAGAGAAGGAAGAAGCTGCTGTCCGCGCTCGCATTCTACGCTATAAAGAGAGGGACGTACAACAAAAGAAGGAGCTAGATGATGCAAGGATCGAGCTCGATGGCGTGGTCAAGTCTGAAGCTGCGGCGAGGACGCGGATTGAGGAACTCGAGGAAGCCCTCAGAGAAAACGCTGGTACTCTGGAGAGCCATCGGGCTGAGATCGAGACAATGAGAACAGACCTCGCGGTACGTCAATATCCTACTAAAGCCTTCTCGATGCTAAGGACGACAACAGGACCTGGAAACCCTGAATGCTAGCACAGCGACCAGGGGAATGGAGGAAAAGCTTGAGGACGCGGCCCGGCGAGCTGCCAACGAACGTGCAAGGCTACAAGACGAAATTGCACAGTTGAAGGAGTTCCTTGCTGCTGCCAAAGCGAGCAAGAAGATCATCAACGATGAGTTCGGCAGCGTACGATTAGAAGCGGAGGCTTCTGCTCGACAGGTTCAAAGTCTACAGGCGAACGTGCAAGCGCTTGAACAAGAAAAGGCCGACGTGAGTGAACCCACGACGGTGTGCCACTGACTGACCTCTCGTTCGTATAGCTCGAAAAAGCTCTACAGGCCTCTCGTACTAAGGAAGCTGATATGCTCCGAAAAAGCGCGAGGGATTCCACGGGAATGGGCGCTTCTCGATCGGGCAAGGATGATAACCTTCGTGACCAGGTTGCTGGCCTCAAGTATGCTCTCTCCAGTTTTCATGATTTGGTACTAAAGGGTTCCGTTAGGCACATCGTCCAGGAGCTCCAGAAGGAGAATTCAGGCCACGTCTCCAGGATTAAGAGCCTAGAGAACGAGAACAAGTTGCTCCACTCAGAAACTGAAGAACTGAAAGAGGTTCGTGATTCTGGTATATATTGACACGAGGAGACCAACTCTCAAAGCAGGCTGTGAAGTCCCTCGAATCCACCCTGGAAGAGAGCATTGCTCGAGAAGAGCAGGCCCTACAGCGCGAAGAAGCACCGATCGACCCTGCAAGCGCAGATGTTGCAGGATTGCAACGAGCACTCCGGGAGAGCCAGGTCAAATACGAGGTAGGTTCAGCGGGATATTGTGGTATTAAGCCTTGTGCTCATTATTGTTCAGGGCGAGCTCGAAAGATTGCGCAAGAAAATGTCAGAGACAGAGCAAAAGAGTAATAAGACAATTCTTGAGGTATGGTGGCACACGGTCGCATAGTCGTTACTTAATTTTCCTGCAGCTCAACAAAGAGGTCAGTGACCTTGAGAGTCTGGTCGAAGCCAAAGTATGTCCATGATGAAAACCGACCTCACGTAGACTGACACCATGGCGCAGATCTACCGAGAGGTCGGCTGGTTGTTTTCTGGGTTTGTTTGCATCATTGGCTCACCGGTTTTGTCAGGATGATCTTGAGCGAGAAATTGAACGACTCCGAGGGAAGCTGTCTCGCGCCGAGTCCAAGAAATCTTCAAAGGTGGACGCCGCGGAAAAAGAAAAACAGCAGGAAAGGGAAAAGAGGCCCCCGCTACCTCCAATCATGACCACAGCTCCGTTGGAAAGTGAGGCATCGGCCACCATTTGCGAGATCTGCGAACAGCCAGGCCATGATCTCTTCTCCTGTCCTATTCTCAAGGATGATGACAGCTCTGCTGCGAAGCCGAATGCTTCGAGCTCCAAAGAGTACTGTGAAGATTGCGAGTCTTATGACCATACAAGTAAGTGTCGTCTTAGCGTGTCCTTTTGAAGGCACTAACGCACGTGATAGCTGCCGATTGTCCGCACTCTCTCGATGTATTCTAGCTTCGTGTACTAGTCACAGCGTTCTAATTCCCTTGTCGCGTCGCTCGCGCTCTCGGCTCGGATCGCTCGAGCTTCGGTTTGTTGTCCGACTGCACACACACACTCTTGTCCTTCCTCCGCATTATTCTGTTTGATAATCTCGTAACATTCAATAGTACATTGTATCGTTTACCCTTCCTTAGACACGTTGCAAATATTTGCTCGCCACCTGCTCCTGACCCCATCAACGAGTTTGCGTTTCCCTCAATCAGCAATCAACAATCAGCACGCGTGTTCACGATGTCGTCGCCTGCGAGGGATGTGAAACCTAATATTATGGAATTCGAACAGCAAGCCAGCCAAGAGGCACCGGCGACACCTCTCCGAGCAGAAAAGCTAAACTTAACGCTCTCCTATGGCGATCAACGTGAGTCAGTATACACTCCGCTGCAAGTCTTTAGCTCAACCGGCCATTACCATATAGAGCTCCGCTTCGCGCTTAAGCCTAGTGCTAAGGCAAGACCGCCACTGTATTTCCTTTCCCTTGCTAACGGAGCCCTCGTGTAGTTGGAGAAGATGTTCAACCACACTGCAGTGGGTTCTCCTTTCAGTCTACCTCTTGGTTCCTTCTAACAACACTTTTAGGCACGGTTCAATGTTCCAATATGTGTGTCAATCCATCGGAACTAGTCTCCTTGTCTGTTCTTAAGCGCATATCATAGCTACCTTTCGATTTCTTTTTAACGGAAAACGCTTGAAGCCCTCCGATACTCCCCAGGATGTAAGTAAGACCCAGGGTATGTGGTGGAAGATTCTAACAGTTATCTAGTATCATATGGAAGATGGAGATGAAATTGAGGCAATGGTTGAACAGGTTTGCTCCTCACCTTCACTGGTCTGCTTGATACTGACGCTACTTCAGCACGGTGGCAGTTGTTGTTGAAAAATATTTGAAATGCAACCTCAATGCTCCCAGTATTTTCTGATAGTCTGTACAGTTAATTTTTGAAGGGTAGTTGTGCTTCTCCATTGCAAGAACAAGATTTTATTACTGTAAGACACAGATTGTGTAAAGATCATTGATAGGATACAGGCATGACTGAAGTGGCAAGGATTGGGTGCAGTGAATGCGGCGCAGACGTAGGAGGAATGCATAACGTGGGGTTGATAGACCCCACATGCTCCTAGGTATCAGGTCCATAGTCTCACCTCAGCTGAGCAGCGAGTGCAGGGTAGTTCTTCATGGCTTTGACATGCGCCTCCGTCGACTATAATGGACAGGGGTCGGTGCCATAATACTGAAAAGTAGACTGGCTTTGACTTACATAGCAGTGATAAAGGGCTAGGGCGATCTGGCCCATGTTGGTAGAGACGTCAAGTAGTTGACGGAAGGATGTTATTGCCTTGTCGTAGTCGTGCATCTGGAGGTACATCTGGCCCAACGCCGCGTAGGCACCATCGCATAATGGGTCGATCTCCAGGGCTTCTTTGCAGAGGCCCTCTGCACCCGCGGTATCACTCTTCCAATGGAAGACTGCAGTAGCCTTATTCACCATTGGGAGGACATTGATGGGAGCGGGCCTGTGTACTGGTGAGCTTGAAGGAAGCCGATGAAAAAAATTGCTTACAACTTGGCTCTCTCGAGCTCAATGGCTCTGTCGAATTTCTCAATAGCGTCTTGGAAGCGTTGCTGATCCAGAAGGACCTCGCCACTAAGGCGGGGGTTCAGGTAGGGCAATGGTGCATGGGAGAAGAAGACTTACTAGTAATTCGGAGGTTCGCTGTGTTGAGGGAAGTGCTTCATAATTTTGCGGAACTCGGCCATGCTCTTCGTTTGCTCTCCGGCCTTGTAGTGGGCGACAGCCAGCTGAATGTGACTGAAGACGAAGTTGTTGTCGAGTTCCATTGAACGAGCGTAATCTTCCGACGCCTTGTCATGCTGGTTGAGAACAAATAGGACTGCGGAACTGATTTAGGTCCCATGCAGAATTCGGGATGGACACTTTACCTTGACCGCGATGGAAATAAACATCGGCATCCTTGGAGTCGTAGCTGAGAGCTTGCTCAAAGCAATTGAGCGATTCTTCGATATTGCTATGATCGAGGTGGATATTCGCCATCTTTAACCATGTGTGGATCGACGCGGGGTTGGCCTCGAGGGCGTGCGTAAAGTCGTCCTTGGCTCCATTAGTATCATTCATAAGGTACCTGAGGGGTTAAATAGGGTTAGCCCATCGACGCACTGTTCGTCATTACTCACTTGAACGACCCCCTCATTGTCAACGCTTCTGCCTTGAGGATGCCATTGGATAACGCTTGACCGGGCTCTAACGGCTCGGAGAGGGCCTCATTGATAAGGGAAAGGGCATGTACGTAGTTGCTTGCCTGCATAGCCTCGCATGCCAGCAGGAGTTGTTTGTCGGCGAAGGTCGAATCCTCAGGAAGCACCGGCAGAGGTCGCGGACGATAGGAGTTGAAATAAGCGGTACAGATAGCGGGGCTAGGTAACCTGGCTTCCCGTTCCTTCAGTATCTCCAGAGACTTCGGCTCGCAGATCTTTCGAAGGACTCGATCAACAGCCTGCGCGGTCTTCTCGACTGTCATATTTTCGAGGAGTGAGCACGCAACAAAGTCTGTTTTACGTTTTTCAGTCACCAAATGATAGAGAAATGGAAACAAAGTGCGGACCTCGCAAAGCGTCCTCAAATTGGTCCATCGCCTCGAGCGCTTCAGCCCGACGATTGAGAGCCTTAGTGTAAACGGGGTCGAGTTTCAGAGCCATGTCGCAGTCCGCTAACACCCGGTCCCACATCGGAGGGGAATAATTCATGTAACCTGCAAAGCGATTAAGTACATTGACAATACAGTGCAAAAAGATACCACGGACATGCAGCTCTGTTTGACCAATAGACGGCTTCAGGTTTGTAGGTTATCTCGATTGCCTGAGTGTAGATCTGAGCGGCCTTCGAGAATTGGCGTTGCGTATAGGCGGTATTTCCCTTCATCTTGAGTGTAGCAGCACGTTTATTCCGCTCCTGCATCATCCATGAGGACAGGGAGTCACGTAGCCAAGGCCGGAAAACGTACCTCTGGCGAAAGCTTTTCAATATCAGCCTCATTCAACTGGACGGGTGCTACGCGTAGGAAAATGAGCAACAGAAAGATGAAAACAAGTATGGTGTAACACACTATCTGGGGTATCTATTTGGGCGCGTTCCACTAGAACGGGCCCATTCGCGTCATCGGGCTTGTTGGGGGTGGACCCTGGGCCGGTTGGTTTCTTGGGTTTCTTGGGTTTCTTGTGTTTCGACGGCGGTTTTCCAGGTTCCAGGTCGTCGCGAGGCACACGCGGAACCCCAGCATTTGACGAAGTAGAATAATACGCGGCAGCAGCGACACCGACAACGGCCACGACCGCGACGCCGGCAATAATGACCTTTTTGTTCTCCGACACAAAGTTCTGGGCGCGTGAGAGTACACCTTCGCTGCTTGCGTTCGACATTCCCGGATGGTGGAGATGAAGTTTTGACACCTTTGAGGTCGAGAACCGGCACGCGTCTGGACGGCAGCGAAAACGTGCCTCGACGGATACGGCAAGATACACAAAAGCCGCACAGGACTGTTATTAGATGTAACACAGGACAGGCCAGAAGTACAGCAGGTTCAGCGACGATTCGTCTTGCCCATTTTTCGCTTCCCCGCATACAGGTGCTTAGGCTGGGTGGGAGGATGTCAGCACTGCTACGGGACACACTACGGCCAGGAAACATACCATTTTGACACGGATTGCACGGTCAGCCTCACCAGCCTTGGCGTGCATATTCCGTCTCCTTTGGCCGAGATTCCGGAGCTGCACCGCTTTAGACACTTGCTGTGGTAGGGATCAGTACTACACAGAGTGCTAATGGGAGATCCACCCACAGTCTCATCCCGCATACCCGCGGTCGTTCTATTTGTCTTGGGAGCATGCAACCTGGCAGCAGTGACCGCAACGGCACTCCCACTATTGCTCTTCCTCCGTTTTCCAATAGCCCCTTCCTCGTCCACATCCATCCAGTCTGCATCTCCGTCCACCTCAGCACCATCCTCGTCAACGTCCATCTCCTCATCACGTTTACGCTTCTTCGCTAATTGCGCCTGTGCACCACGAGACTTGGCAATGAGGGTCGCTCGCTCTACGATTCGAGAGGGGTCGTATCCGGCTTTGGTGAGCTTTTCAGTCATCTCACTCAACGTTGTGAGTGCTGCCGTTCGGGGAAGTACTGGTCGATTCTTTAGCTTCTTCTTGACCTGAGAAGCCATTCTGTGTTCTCTTGCGGACTTCATTTCTGCTTGTTCTCGTTCATCGTCCGAGTCGGTCTAGGGAACTATAGGTATCGGTCTTCGGCATCTGGGTACCAACTCACCATGCTATCGTCGCTGTTATAGAACCCTTCTGCTTCTAAGCGCTCTTCCTCTCGCTCTAGTGCTTCGAGCTTCTCCGCAATGTCAGGGTCGATGAAATCGGCGACATTCTTGCCGTCCATAATCTCAGGGATAGCATCGCCCTTCCACGAGTCATCTGCAAGCATCCAACCCTCTGCAGAGAGCATCAATTTC
>Ga0307515_10007818_pt1 | contig 21031 bp, 20 predicted proteins | sample 17_EM_MG_FD_194513 | JGI IMG/M metagenome (GOLD analysis project Ga0307515, IMG submission 194513) | Populus trichocarpa ectomycorrhiza microbial communities from riparian zone in the Pacific Northwest, United States - 17_EM | ecosystem: Host-associated > Plants > Roots > Unclassified | place...
TATTTATTGGAATACGGTTGCAAACGTGGATGCGAGTGATAGTAGATGTAGATGTATAGGTAAGATTATCGCTAGAGATCTAAGGCTCGTGGCGAGCCGACTATATAGAATGGCCGTTACCCGGCCCGCGTCACGTGCCGCCGTTACAATGGAACTGTATACATTTGGAAATATCGCTGTAGTATAATGTTCCGAAGAGGTGCGAATGATCTTCAATCCAACTATCATTGCCGAGCCCGAAATCAAGTCTAGAGTGGAGCTTTCATAGAGCATATGCTGATTGAAATGATTTGATGCCGAAGTTGTCCAGTCCACGCCTCAGATGTTGATCTATCCACATTTTCGTTCGCTGGCTAAATGATTGAACTTGTTGAAAGTTGTGTGCTGACTGAAATGGATGCCATGGATTCCATTGTTCTGAGTGCTTGCGATGCTTGTTGCACAATCCAGTTGCTCTGCCATATGCTTCCCCCCCCGCGATCTCCACTCCAACTACCTCCCTATGAGCCCTCATCTGTGTTGGATCAGGGGTACAAGTCAGATCAGGCTTCTGGGGGTCTATCGTTTCTTTGTCGGGTGTATCTTCAGGTGGAGGTGCACCAGGCACACTGTCTATTATTAGATGAATTAGTTGACTAAGCTCATCGATGGACATTCAGGTGCCCCGACTGAAGTCGAACCATGATGGCTTCGGTCGATCCCAGCCTGCAGGTGGTAAAATCCCATCAGGTACTAGCCCTTCATTCATTAATATTGGGTGGTATTGTTCATAGTGAGCCTCGAGTCGGTTCTTGTTGACTAATTTCGTGTTGCAGATAAAGCACTTGACATGTTTCCGGTGAGTGTTGACCATATTTGAGAAATGGTCACTCAACACGTATTCAGATGAATCTCGTTGACCCTTCAGGAGGTGATATACAGCCTCAGCGATAGTGGTTTGAATCCGAGCAAACTCAGGTTAGCCTAACAGATTCACTGCCGCATCACACCCCGCCAAATGTGGGAGGGAGGTTTCTTTTGTCATCACCGCAATCACCACAATGGGGCCTTATACAACGTCATTGGGAGTTATGCCTATGCCCGAGCCTCCGAGCAGCTGATAATGAAGGTTGATCGTCATTATGCAATGAATAGGTGAGTTTCCTAGCTAGCTGGATGTCCGGGCATTGATCATGGAGAACTGATAAGGCTGGTAGGATGTTTGCTTCAGTAACGATCCTTGACTGGAGTGTGGATCATCAGGAGAACTAAGATGTATAGGCAAGGAGCTCAATACAAAGCAATCACTGTTGCTGCTTGACTCACAGGCCTCCTATTGAATGAGGTTGCAAGGTCGTACAAGCACAACTTATGCATAATATCCCTTGTTGTGCTAACCTTCACCCTGGATATAGTTCCTGTTGGGTTCCTGGAGATATCATATCATGTCCCTTGTATGACCAGTAAAGTCATCGATGCGTACGAAGGTGAGCACCTGGCCATTATCCTAGTATAAGAATTCGAGCATATAATACAGAAAGGCAGGATGTGTGTGATTAAGGTTTCTTTTTCTCAAGGCGCAGGTTGGTTTCGTGGATCAAAGGTGTAGTGAAACACCACAGATCGTGACAACAGAAAATGATATAAGAACCCCTTCATTCCGCCGAAGGTCATTGCTACCAGCAATATACTCAACGATATTATGGTTTATTCTATATCTCATCTCGCATCAGTAGTAGTTTACCAGTATCTTTGTTTAACAGAGCATGTCGACAAGAGGATCTCCACCAAAGACAGTCAATAAGTCTCCACCCGGGAGCCTATTTGGCTCGCAACAACCCAGACACGACAATGCAGACTCACCGGATAACAGATCACGACATGCCACTCACAAAGACAGTCAATTTGGGAAACACACGAACCAATATCATCTGCCGCAAGGGTACAGTTACCCTCCTTCACAGCAGTCATTTCCAGGCGCTCCGCAGTTTTATCAGCAGTCTCCATTAAACGTGACACACAGTTCGCAACCTACCAGCAGCGCAAGCCAACAATATCCAAGTTATGGGACACTGTGGCAAGGATATAACCTGCACCAAGGAGGTTATGGCGGGTCTGAAATGTTCCCCCCTCCGCAGCTCCCAGGACATGGGCCATCATCTCCAGGTGCACCAAGAGTACTTCCAGGACTGCCAGGGAATCATCAACTCAATCAGCCAACATCTTCCATCTTGACTCCTCCACCTCAACCTCTTTCCGGCGCACCTGGGAGACACCACATAAGCCTCTTGTCGAAAAGATTCCAGCCGCCACCGGAGCCGCTGCAAACAGATTTCGCAGAGATTGTGGACTTGACACCTTTGGCAGAGATGTTCCAAGACGAATATGATGCAGCTGATGAGTGCGACAATTCGTCTGACCTAGGCGGTGCAGAAGGCAAACCCCCTATTAGCCCGAAGCAAACTGAGTTCTCCTTGGAGCAATCTGCCAAACGGATGGGGCAGGCCAACCACAGTGAATTCATCAAGCGGAAGAAAGTATGGGTGTTGGGGTTTCTTAAGAAGAAGCATAGGTCAATTATCCAGGGGCAGAACCCATTCAAACAAGTTCGAGATGGACCCCTGCACTGGGAGACGGCGGTCGCAGTTAGTTTGGCGACATTCGAGCACTTGCTGCCGTTGGTTAATCTCCATAATGCTGGATGGATTCACCGGCAGTGGGTGGAGATGTTTTTGAAGAAATGTTCAAGCGAAATTCAAGAGGCAATGAAAAGGGGATGGCGAGGTAACAAGTGACCGGAGACGTATTTGGGAGAACCCGCGGGCACAACGGCGAGAAGTAACCTCCCAGAGTTGCCAAATACAACGTTCATGGTTATGATTCACTGGGTGTTAAATGGCGAGGATATGGTTCTAGCCCCCAAACAACTCCAAGCATCGGATCCAGATGTGAAGCACTGGGAGAAGTTGGTTGATTTCATCGACGAAAATGGTGGCCCGCAAGAGCCATGCATTCTCACATCAATGTTCAAGTGCACTTTGGAGCAGGATGAATCGGAAGAAGAGTATATGGGAATATACCAACACTGGCGTATGATCAATGACCCCATATATGGCCAGATTTCGTACAACTGTTGCCTTACAAATGCTTTCAAGTTCAAACTTGGACATAATGTGAAGATATTTGTGGTAGAAATGATGAGAGCGACAGGGAAGGAGATTGCCGAGGACAGAATTAGGCCGACAAAGGTAATCCGCACTAGCCGTGATAAGGCTAGACGAGAGCAACTGCTCATCATTATACATAGACTTTGGCAGGTTCTGAAGAGGGTGGAACAGAGGGAGAAGAGAAGGGAGAGGAGGATGGTGGGCACGAGAATGATCCTTGTATTGATGTAAGTTCTGATTGAAAGAATAGAATTGATCAAATTCCATCCTTATGTATTCGTTCAAATGGTGAATTCTCACTGAAATACCTAACATTGAGATGAATTTCAGGAGCGCCGGAATATCAGCTTATCTGCCCCGCTTACATCCGAGCAACTGAAAGAGATCATTGAGAACCAAAAGAACATGGACAAAAGTGCAAGGGAGGTTCAGGAGCAAGTGGAGCATGGTGAGGAGGTCCTCGATCCAGAAAATACAAGCTCATTACTGGAGGCGGTTCTGAATATAATCAACAACGAATTTGAACATGAGTGTCTTGATGAAGCAGTCAGGCTGCTGAATGTGCATCCTATTCGCCAATCAACAGATGACTGGGTTCCAGGCCGCAAGTGTTGAGTTCCAGCTCTGCCTGGAAGGAAGTTTTTGGCGCACCAGGTTTGGACCATCTGGTTCATCGTGAGGAGATGAGTTTGGGATGCTGATATGCCAGGAGCACTGGTGGTGGATGAAATGGGTCTTGGAAAGACTTTCACCTCAGTTGCAGCGGCAATGCTTGGCAAATTGGTGACTGAGTCAGCTGTAATAGGGTTGCCATTGTCCATTTTATGGGGGAATACCCTTGAACAGTGGGTGATGTTGGAGCACAACGACTTTCCCGGCATTGTCAGTGAAGAGCCGGAGTGCTATCCGCTCAAGAGATTAAATGCTGTGCCCCGCCGCCTGTTGGAGATCCAGTCAACACAACCCCATGGGGATTCAGCACTGATCCCAGCCCTTGAGCCAATCCTGGTGGTAACAATGCCCGGAGTGGCTGAGACCTTCAAAAGAGTTATCGACGAGATGACACATTGAACCGATTCCAAACTGGTCAACCTATTGCATACCGAAAATGTGACTCTCACCTACAACAATCTGAATACAAGTAATGGCGAGCCTGAAAACTGATGGAATATCCACCATGGGTCGTATGATACCTTAACATCCGGAGTGAAACCATCAAGTGACAGTTAACTCTCCTACTGAACGTGGAGTGTTGGGATTTTTGATGAACCCGTCAGTATAAGACTAAAAACAGTGTGGGCTGGCAAATTGCAATGAATGCGAAAATTGGATTCAAACTTCAAGCCGGGATTCCATTCACTCTATGACTGTTGTTTTCAGACGATGTGACTGTTTTCAGGTGTGCCTGAAGATCCAGAGGAAGGTAGAGTGATGGAAAAGCATGCTGCTGAGGCATTGTATTCCGCTGTGAAGAGTTTGGTGCATGCTATCCGGACTAAAGAGGAAGATGCTCAACAGGATGCGGTCCACCAGATGACTCAGATTGCAAAGCCACGAACGATCTGGTGTTGGTCAGAATTGAAATTTGCCAATGGAAAGCCACTCGTCCGGATACAAAAGCAGAAAGCACACCTCATTGATCTCGAGTGGACTGAGGAAGAGCAAGCACATCTGAAGCCCCTGGTTGAGAGGTAAACTTCACTGGGTGCTTCTGGAGCATGGAGGGTTCAAAGATGGCGGTTAGCATGTTCCTCGTTAGTGTTGGGAGACACCGAGCATCGCAACAATGTGTCTGGACAATGGCACAATGAATAGCCACTGGATACTGGGGTGCAATCTCTCATTTTCTGATGGCTGAGAGACACATTTTTGGCAATGCTTGTAATGGAACCTGCAGAGTATCCGGAACCTGACCAAGACGATGTATCAAGAGAGACGCTCCTTCCAGAAGCGAGAAACAACAATGCACCGCCCAGTGCACCTCCTCCAAAAAGGCAGTGCTATTTCGGCATCTTCCTGGGCAAGTTCGTCATTTGAAGTGGTGGATAACGAAGTTTTTTGCGGATAATGTGGATATATTCCACATGTATGCCGAAATGGGCAATGATGAATGCACAGAAATGCAGCTCCAATTCCACGATTCACGAAATCCCTCTGAATTCGTAACCACACCCAAAGTAGGCGGGACAGGCCTAAATCCTACAGCTGCAAATCATGCAGTAATAACTCCGAAATTTTGGGTATTGAATAAGCAGCGGCAGGCATTTGCACAAGTTGTACGGCTAGGGCAAAACCGAGTACCATACAAATGATTACTGAATACAGGTCCTGGTGGCTACCATAACCAGGCGAGTGATTTCCACCAACACTCTGGAGTTGCGGAAATGAGAGTCCTGCATGGCATGATGAGTCGACCGAACATCACGACGTCGACGACATACCGGATTCTGGAGGCTTGTGTGGACCATACGAAGTAGCTGACAGAGAATGGAGACACGTTGCAGTCTGATGATGCATTAATCTTATTGTGTTAGACGCTTCATCAAGGTATGACTCTTTAGACATTCAAGCAACATAATCTTCTTAACTGATACAAATAGTCAAAAAGGTCGTTTGTTAGGAACACTATACTGGAGAGATGAATCTGTCTCTCTTCAATGTTGAAGTGAATCAAAGTTCTGATGTTGGAATTGTTGTATCTTGAATTAGAAATGGCTAGAGTAGGATTTCATTGGTGTTCTTGTTTATTATTAATGACCATATCAGATGACGTGAATTGATATGTGACATAAGAAGTTCCTCCGGCAGACTAATTGCATGATCAATGGCATGAGTCGAATTGTGAGAATGATGGAGTAAAGGGCTTCAATCAATCGTCAGTTGAAAATTTGAGGTGCACCGGAAGCCTGAAGCCACATACGTTTTTCGAATGAAAATGCAAAATTCAACCACCTTCAGGTGCGCCAGAGTCTCTCCATCAAATTTGATATGATTCGTTATCACAGATCGAGCACTGCATATCTGCCAATGACATTTAGCAATTTGACAGTCTAGGTGATATTCGAGTACTTATGTCTGAGTATGAGACACGGCTCATTTAGTTGTGGCAAAGCGGGAGCTTTTACACCCATATGATGGAAGTTCAGGTGCACCGGAGAATCCTGTGCATATCTTCGTGACAGATCCCGCACCGCATATTTGCCAATCCCATTCAGCAATCCAACCAGACTAGGCGATATTGAGTACTTGTGTCAAAATATGAGACATAGGCTCACTTATTTGTGGCAAAGCCGCAGCTTTTGGTGGCATATCATTGCAGTTCTGGCACACCTCTGATGCGCATCCCAGAGAGTTTGAAGCTGAGACACGGCTCAGGTATTCTTGGCTCATATACCGCTTTCGCTGCCACGGGTTGTCTGGCCTATGATTGAAGATCATTCACAACTGAGGTCTTCAATCCTGTCCAGAATGAGCTTCTTGGATATGTATGAAGCCAACTTTGACAAGCTGGGAGTCATTATGGATGTTATCATTCCAGCCCAGGAACACCGCAAGAGCGACAAATCAGCCACCAAAGCGCATGTACTTGCAGTATGTAGTGCACTTTGTATATTTTAGTTTGCTTCTTTCTCATCATGTTTTCTTCGACTTTGAATTAGTGGACCCAGTGCATACAGATCTATCATGACACTGCACCTTCAGGTGCAGGCGGCTCATCCCGCTCTGCGCCTGCTAAGATATGAATCTATGGTTGATCAGTATGATGAAGGCCGCAGCAAACATGCCTTGAACTGTCTGCTCCGTGTCAACTGTCCATTGAAGGAAGGTGCCACTGCGCAACTAAACGATAAATGCAGAAGCCCAGCCAATTAGTAACCCCATTCAACTCGATATTGACTAAGTAGTATGTTTGGACCAATGCTCCCAAATCCTGAAATGCCTTCTGCAATTTCGGGCTCTGTCAAAAGAGCTGTGGAAGCTGAACAGCGAGAATCTCAAAAGACTGATTCTGCTCAGCAACTCTGCAAGACGGCTGGCAATTCCCGCTCACCCATGTACCGCACTTACTCAACATGGCAGAAGTTTTCAAATATTGCAATCAATGCTAAACTGTAGTCTGACTAAATGTATGTTTTGGCCGCCAAAACTCGTATCGGAAGATAGATTATGTGGGCCAAATTCCATCGAGGGAAGCTCCGGGAGAGAGAATCATGAAAGCTCGAGTTATGAGAAGACAGCTAAGAAGAGTGCAATTAACTGTCAGAGTCACGCGAGCCTGCAATCCTCAGTCATCGAATCCAAGTATAACAATTTCATCTTCGGTGCACCTCAATTCCCCAGAACTGCATGCATGCAACCATCATTCCTCTGCCCGCCGTGACTTGACGTCTCACTATCCATTCATACCATTGTTGAATATAGCTTTCAACGCCTATATTAATTTTAAGTCAACATTGAAGTTGTGAGATTCATAATAAATGTGTGATTTGACGGTGTGCGATTTACTAGATATGTGACGTACAATCAGAATGTGAGTGAGAATTTACGACCAATTTGTTAGCAACCATGGCATTGATGAGTGCCTGAATCAATGAGAGTACCCCTGAATCATCCATCATACATTGCCATTCTTTCTCTATGCCTGAATATCTCCTTTGTGTACAAATTCTGTCCCTCTTGCATTGACTACTGCAACATTGTTGTGAAGGCTATTCTGCAGACACAGCCCTGATGAACACATGAATGGGAAGTTATGCTTACGATATTGCCTTATCAACGGCTGACTTAGCGGCAGCATCTTAATACAAAAGAATATCGTCAAAATACATATGTCCTTCCGGTAGACATACCATATATGGCGATTCATATATCTCCTTGCTTGATAACAAACTCCAGTATGAACCCTTACAACTCAGCCTTCACTCACAAGGTCCCAACCGAATCTATCGAGTTGTGCGGATTCTCAATGCTGCACGAATTTCTATGCTATGTGGTCACCACAAATGCTCGAACACTCACGCATAATGACTATGTTTAGAGGAGTCATTTGCAGGGGCTCATGTTTTCATTCAGGTTCTCAGTGCTCAGTGTGTGGCCAGCACCAAGAGTTAGTTGATGTCGCGAGTTATCTTCCAGTGCGTCTAGTTCTATTCTCTATCTGCATTGGCTTTAGCCAACCTCAAATTCTTGCAACCCTAAGGAATGTTGTTCATAGAAGTTGCTAACATTTCGCATTAGGAATCCTTTGATTCCGTCGCACCTGACAATATCCGAATTCGCAACATGGACTGCCGTCCTGGATATAAAAATATACCATTGACATTATCTCTCCAGAACCCTTTCAAGGCGTGCCTCGAATTGCATCCTCCTCGACTTTGTGCTCATTCTTGCACCATCTATCCTGTTATTGTATTGCACTTAATCCTATATTTCCTGCTTTTACACACTCTCCCACATTCTCCAACTTTAGATCTTCGTTACAGCAAATGGAACCTACGCCCAGGCAGGTGAGGAATCACTATTCACAGGAGAATCAAGAAGCACGCCTAGAGAGAGCACTCACAGACAAGAAAGCATCCAATCTTCATTGTTCATCATTTGTTTGCCTTCCAAAAATCTGCCTTCGTGCATCGTATTGCGGATGAATACTATACCAGATTTAACTAATCTATCAGGATCACGGGACCGATCGGGAGATAGGTGATGACGATAGTTAGGACACCCAAGAGTCCACCTTATCATCTGCCAACAAAGAAGACAATTTGGATCATCAACAGTGGGTTCTTCATCTTGGTCAGGCATGCCGGAACAAGACATTACGCACCAGAAGGGTTCCACTGGCACAGAAACGGAGCCATGCCGATACTGTCATTTCACGCACTCTGCTTCCAAATTCCCCAACACCAGAAGGGCACTTTTGAGGTAGCGAAAAGGTTCATGAAGGCAATTGTATTCACAAAGAATCCTTGGCCAATAATATTGGATCACAAGTACTCGATGGTTCAAGAAGCTTGGATACTAGAGATTGAAGCCCAGGATTGTCAGCGGGCATTAGCAGGTGCACCTGTAGGTACACCATCTGGGTGTCAATTCCCTGGTGGTCCATCACTCAAAATAGATCCGCAAACACGAGAAGCTGTAAGTCTTGAATTTTGTATAACGCTTCTTTATCAGACTTACGGATATTGACTACCCCTGAAAATATACATAGTTGAAACTGAACATTGGTACTAATCTGGGATGGATCGCAGATGGGGCATGTCGAACTGTTGTCCGAAGTTACCAGTTGGATGTGGACTCTGAGACTGACCTTCACATCAAGGTTGAGGAGCTCCTGTTTGACAATGCTTACCTCTGGAAGGTCGTTGATGATGAGAAGTCATGGTTCACCCGAATGGAAGTGCTTGATCTCATTTGTAACCAATTTTTCGTCTCCGCCAATAGCTTGGGGCGTTAGGCAACTACATTCCAGTGTTTCCAACCTCCTGCTCCTCAGACTTTAATGCTGGCAGACGCAGCTATTCATTGTGCACTGTCTGAATACGCCAGTGGAATGAAGGTCACAGTTATGTTCGGTCAAAATGAATATCAAGGTCCATCTGGCACATCCCCGGTGATCAATTTTACTCTTGAAGCTACTACACAATCAGTCACATATCAGCGGCCGCATCACACCCCACCCCCCCCCCTGCGGACACACTCCACTAGAATAGGTGCTCCTCAATCCTTGTCGGAGCTCCTCAGCCTAGATTGAATCTCTTCTATTTCATTACTCAATCAAGTCCTCCTCTCAGCGCTCCTCTATCCCATTCCGCACTCTAGACCCCCCTATCCGCGCTCCTCAGCCCGGGATGGGAGCTCTTCAATTCCCACCAGCGCCTCTATGATGCATTCCACACTCCTTACCACACGCCGTTTCGGCGCTCCTCCTCTGGGATAAGCACTCCTCAATCCCATCGGTGCTCCGCTCTGCCTGGATTGGCTCTCCTCTCGTTCATTCCGCACTGCGTAACCAACCCTCTTTCGGTGCGTTTCAATTTCATTCCGCACTCCTACACTATCCTCTTTCGGTGGTTCTCAATTTCATTCCCCACTCCTTTACCGCTCCTCTTTCACCACTCCTGAGCTTGATTTTGATGCTCTTCTTTTTCATTCCGCGCTTCTCCAACACCTTTTATGGTACTCCTCTTTTCCACACAACACTTCCCATCTTGAGCTCCTCTGTTCCCCTGCTAGTTGTTCCATTTTTCATCTGAATGTATCATACTGCCTCTCATACTCCCATTTAGGTTCGCAGCGAGCTAACATACCATTACACCTGTGTTAGATATCACAAATCGAGCCAAACGACATTGGAATTCCATTTCATCCACTCACCAGGAACGAAAAATCAGCAAATCCATGGAGCGCCTCCAGCTTCTTTGCCCCGTTGAGGAATTGTGTGTTCCTGCTTTCGTTGGCACTGATGAGATGGGAGATGGAGTGGATGACATCAACACCATGTTTGATTGATATTTTTGGATCGTTTAGTGGGGTTGTTGTTTCGGTGTACCTGGGTTTATGTTTCAATCTCTCGCCTTTTTCTTTGATTTCTCAATGTAGTGAGGAACAAAATACAATGTTGAAGAAGATGACGGCTAGTATGATTCAGAAGTGATAATGAACAATAATCAATGCATTATATTGGCTGTGGAGGGAGGTCGATTGCTCATGTACATCCGAAGAGTCTCTGATAACATCTGCAGTCCTCCAAATGAACATCCATATGAACCTATCAATCTCTTAGGGTGTGTTTGTGATTCCCCCGCTGGTTTGGCGGCACTCCCACATGCACCCAAAGTTATCTCTGGCGCACCGACGTGCTCCCAAACTTATCACAATTACTCCCATCGTACTCCGGAATCAGTCACCAGAGATCCCAGTCACTCCTGTACTAGTCGTCAGTGATCCCAGTCCCAGTGAAGGCCTGCCGGAATTCCCTCCTAGGGTCTGATAGTCTCCTGAAATTGACGCTTCTAAGTTTACACTCCACATCCTCTCAGACACTCCTGGAGTCTTCCAGAGACTAAAATACCTTTTGCAGATGTAACTCCAACGACGGGCATGCTTCACAGTTCTGCACATATCCTCAATCCTTTTTGAAAGTTGCAATCGTCTAGAATGTGGGACAAGGGAATGGATATTAATCCTCAGGATGAGAAATACTATACTACCCGACACCAAGGGACCGTTCAGAAGTATGTGGAGAATGAATACTGTGCAAAACAACAACCTGTGCCAGTCAATACCGATGAAAGCTTTCCGAGCAGCTATGTCATCCACTCTGCAATGGCTTCTGGATCCGGTCTATCTTCCGTTCATTCATATGATTTGTCCAGCGATGATGAAGAATACTTAATGCCGAACAATGTGGCTGAGATGACAACCGGACGAAGCGACAGCGCAGCACATCTATTAACCGCCGCCAGGTTCTATTTGAACTTGCCGCCATAAGGACGAAAGAACTGGGGGCAAATTAATCCAAATTTGAATGATTATCACTCTGACCCAATGGAGGTTAGCGGTACATTATGGTTGCCGGACATAACTGACTGGTGGCATCAACAGGAGGAGAAGGTCTCACAGTACGCCAATCGCCCCAATGTGGCACGCTATATATTCTCCATCATACCACATGGTGTCAGATTGGAGGCTAGTTTGTCCCTTGGCGAAGATGATATTGGCTGGAGGCAGTCAAAACCCACAGGCGAGACCCTTTGGGAGAAAGTCATTGTAAGGCAGTATTCTCGAGCCAATAACGGGATTATGGCCGGTGCCGACCCATAATTGGATACAACAAACGCACAAAGCGACTTGGAAATGAAGAAAGAGGTGGAGGAAAGGACATCGCACAGAATTGCCAAGGTTCACAAGGTGTTGGATATGTGGCAGGGGAGCCAAAACCTACGTGCAACCCAAAAGGAATCTCGGGCTGAAAATCAGCGGATAACTTCCATTGGATACATTTGGGACTCAGAAGAGATCATCAAAGCATTGTGGTCACTCTTTCAACATGATGGTGCGGCTGCATTCAAATTGTCAGGAAGATCTCCTCTGCCACCACCTTTGTCTGCAAAGGACCTCCCGGGAGGACAAACTCAAATATTCAATGTCCGCTGACTCGGAAGAATCGACGGTGATCCAGTGAGAAGTGGGGAGGATTGTGCACCTGAAAGCATTTCGGACACTGAAGATTGACTGAACAGGAATAGGGTCTTGGATAGTCCAAATAGCAGCGAAGACGATTGCGTGGCGGATGGGGATTCTGATCAAGAGCAAGTCAATAGCATGGAGGATGAAGAATTCCCAAAGCAGTGGGATGTGAGTGCTGCGCGAAATCTTCCTTGGATTGATTTGGCCGACACAGAAGTTAAAGAGACATGCAGTAATGGTGCTAATAACGGTCAATGCAATCAAAATGAGAAGGAATCAGGGAGTGAAGAAAAATTAGGACAGAAGGCATCAATGATTCAGTAGCATCTTTATCCATCTTGACCGAGAGATTTGGTTAGAGATATATTATGGGCAAAACGTGAGCAGTAGCTTGTGAATATCAGTTGATAAATAGATTTATAGCAGGCACCATGAAGCTTTTGGCATGATACATAGACTTTAGTTATGTGAGAGCGAACAGTGCAAGAATGTCACTGCGCTCGGCTTTGCCACAGGGCCAAGTCTCAATCTGTCAGAAAAACTACCAATAAGTTCAAATCATGCTGAAAACTATAATCGATGGCAGCAGATGATGAATGGACAATACAGCAAAATGAGTGTCATCGGAGCGTCAACTATTTCTGGTTATGTAAGTACCGTAATTACACTATGATTTGATCGGTGGTGTGCATAACCGATGTATTGGCAGCTTGCATAGGCAAAGGAGACAGCAACATGGTCACCGCGCCATTCTGAGAATGATCGTCAACAGAGCGTCATCGATTTGTGGTTTTGCAAGTACCGTAATTACACAGTGATTTGGTCCCTCTTATGCACAACTGATGTATTGTCGGCTTTTCCAGCCAAAAGAGACAGTAACATGGTCACCGACCCATTCTGACAATGAGCCTCAACGGATGAACTACGATTTGTTGTTTTGTAAGTATGGTAATTACACAGTGATTTGGTCGCTCTTATGCATAACTGATGTAATGGTAGCTTATATAGGCAAAACTGATAGCAACACGGTCACTGCCCCATTCTGAGAATGAGTGTCTACGGAGCGTCAATCATTTTTAGCTTCGCATCTTCGATAATTCATGTTCCAATTGGTTGCCTGCATCCATTTATCAGATATTGGCAGCCTTTACTGGGAAAAACTACAGCAACATGCTTCCAGATGGATCCTGAGAATGAGGGTCAACGGAGTGTCAACCATTGCTAGCTTCCCTTGTTGGGTAATCTGTGTTCCGATTGGTTGCAGACATCCATTCATCAAATATTGGCAGCCGTTACTGGCACATCCACCAGCGACATGCTCACTGTCACATTCTGAAAATGAGCGTCAACGGAGCGTCAACAGTTTCAGTCGTTGCATATTTGGTAATCAAGGCATCACGCTAACCTTCGCGTTGATTATGTAATTATTGACCACCCTGATAAGCAACAATACAATATATGAAAGGTAAAACACCAATTCCAAACAAATCGATATTGCAAGCTGCAAAGCATGCCAAAACATATCATTGGTTGTTGAAAACGCGATTTTAATAAGATACTATTAACAAACTCCGAAAACAAGAGCCTTATATGAATGAATGGATGGACAGGCTGTGCAACCAGCAGGCAACCCACCCAATTCAGATGGGTTGGGAGTTTACGATCGAACTGTACACGGATTAACAGTTCGTGTTCATAGACAACCTGGACCACCCATTTGGCAACGGTTCAGTATGAACCTGGACTGGGCCCGAAGTGACGGTCCGGAACGGTTCATAACACTATGCGCTGCTGAAATTGAGGACCTGATTTGGTGGAGTCCAGCTGAAGTTTAATCCAGAAAAGCGGCAATTTGTCCTTGGAAGGTGTTATTGAGATCATTCTCTTCACTTTGCATATACTGGACTGAGATGTGATAATCTTCAGCCATGATTAGGGTTAGCAACTGGTCCAGGTGAACCGCCAGCGGTCCGGATTCAGACAGCAAAAACTGGACAGTGTTGTTCCAGAACCGTCCAAACACCCTACCCACTGCCTCTTGGCGGGTGAAACCTGGACCGGTACTGGTCAACCCATAGGTTCAGGCATGTTTGGCTAGACCCGTCGGTTCCAATCTTTGGTTCTGTGTTTCGGGTTGCACAGTTTTTGGTTGTGTATAGATATCCGACTGCTAATCGCAAAATATCAACTTTGGTATGCCATCGTGTATTTCGGATTTAGTGGCTGCCTTCATAACCAAAAACAAGAGAAACAAGCTCCCTGCCCCATCCTCAAAAATGATACTCAACGGCGTGGTAATGATGTTTGGTCTTACATCATGGGTAATCTCGGTGGCGATTGCATCTGAACAATCATGAAAGAGGTATTGGCCCCATTTCAAGGCAAATGTGGAAGTGACATGCTCCCTGCCCCATTCTGGAAATGGGTGTCAACAGAGCGTCAACGATTTTCACTCTTCTAAGTCGAGTAATTACACAGTTATTTGGTCTTTGTTATACAGAAATGTTGTATTGGTTGCATTAACAGGCCACAGAGAAGGGGACACACTCCCGGCCCAATCTTGAAAATGAGCGTGTACTGAGAGTCAACAATTTTCACTCTTGCAAGCCTCATAATCGGAGAGTGATTTGGTCTGTATTACACATAGATGTATTATTGGCAGCCTTTATAGGCCAAAATACAACGCGACAGACTACCTGCCCCATCTTGAAAATGAGCGTCTACCGAGCGTAGACAATGTTTGGCCTTGCATTGTGTTAGCAACGGTTCGGGGTCCGGGTCCGAACAAATCCATTGCCAAATTTGCAGTCCAGGTTGTCACTGAACCCGAACAGACAACTCGGGCATAGTTCGATGGTGGACTGGCAACCAATCTGAATTGGGTGGGTTGTCAGTGGGTTGCCCAGCGTGTCCATCAATAGATTCCATTAAGGCACTTGTTTTAGGAGTATGTTAATAGTATTTTATCAAAATTGCATTTTCAACAACCAAGGATATATGTTTTTGCATGCTTTGGGGCTTGCAATATTGATTAATTTGGAATTGGTGATTTACGTTTAATAAATTAATTTTTGCCTATAAGGGTGTTCAATAATTCTGTGATGAACGTGAAGATCAGCGCGATGTCTCGATTACCACATATGCAACAACTACAACTTTTGACGCTCCGGTGACGCTCATTTTCAGGATACGCCAGGGTCCATGTTGCTGTTGATGTTGCCAGTAAATGCTGCCAATATTTGATGAATGGATGTCTGCAACCAATCGGAACATATATTACCTATGATGCCAAGCTAGATATCATTGACGCTGTTGTGACGCTCATTCCCAGGATGCGGCAGCAAGCATGTTGCTGTAGTTTTTCCCAGTAGAGGTGTAGGGGCGGCATGTGACCCAGGTCCGGGTAACGGCCATTCTATATAGTCAGCTCGCCACGAGACCTAGATCTCTAGCGATAATCTTACCTATACACCTATATTGACTATCACTCGAGTCCACGTTGGCAACCGTATACCATAATTACCATATGTATGCCTATAAGGCCTAACACTGGCGTACGTGCCCTTACAAGAGGCTGCCACAATCTGATAACTGGATGTCTGCAACAAATCGGCACATACACTATCCAAGATGAGAAGCTGAAAATCGTTGGTGCTCTGATGAGAATTATTCTCAGAAAGGGGCGGTGACCGTGTTGCTGTCCTTTTTGCCTATAAAAGCTGGCAATACATCACTTATGCATAACAGCGACCAAATCACTGTGTAATTGCCGTACTTACAAAACCACAAATCCATGATGCTCCGTCGACACTCATTCTCATAATGGGGCAGTGACCCCGTTGCTGTCTGTTTTGTCTATGAACGCTGCCAATACATCGGTTATGCATAACAGTGACCAAATCACTGTGTACTAATTACCAGATTAACAAAACCACAAATCGTTGACGCTCCGTTGACGCTCATTTTGATGTATTGTCCATCCAAATGATCTGTGGCCATCAATCATAGTTTTCATCATGATTTGAACTTCTTGGTAGTCTTTCTAACCGATTGAGACTGGGCCCTGTGGCAAAGATGAGCGCAGTAATATTATTGCACTGTTCGCTCTCACAGGACTAAACTTTATGTATCATGTCAAAAAGTTCATTGCGCCTGTTATACATCTCTTTATCAACCAGTATTCACAAGCTACTGGTCACCATTCTCCAATACTATATCTCCAACTAAAACTCTCGGTCAAGATGCATAAAGAAGCTGGTGAAACATTGACACATTCTGTCCTGCGTTTTCTTCCCTCCCTGGTTCCTCCTCGTCGCGATTGCATGGACCGTCATCAACACCATTTCACCCTGTCCCCGTAACTTCGGTGTAGGCCGAATCAATCTGGGAACATTTTGCGCGGCGCTGATATCCTGCTGTTCTGGGTATTACGGATCCTCAATGCAATTGTCTTCCGCAATATCAGATTCAATGTCCAATCTGCAATCGTCTTCGCTGTCATTTGGAATATCTAAAGCCCCGTTCCAGTTAAGCCAATGTTCAGTGTCCGAAATGCTTTCAGGTACACTATCCTCATCACTTTCGACTGGAGGACGGTTGATTCTTCAGATTCGGCTGACATTCAATACTTGAGTTCGTCCTGCAGGGAGGTTCTTTCCAGACAACGGTGGTGGCAGAGGAGATCATTCTGACAATTTCAATGCAGCTGCACCATCATGTTGAAAAAGTGACCACAATCCTTTGACCGTCTCTTGAGTGTCCGAAATGTATCCCACAGCTAGTGTAAGCAACGGGTCTGGGAACCTCAACAGGGGTCCTGGTTTGGACCGGAAACATGGTTCTGTTCAGTTCGAGATCCGCCAAACACCCGACCTGCTGGTTCTTGGCGTTCCAAACTCGGCCCCCTACCCATCAACCCGCAGAGTTCGCTGTGTTTGGCTAGACCAGTCGGGTCCAAACTCCGGTTTTCTATTTCTGGTCGTTCTATTAATGGTCACATTCAGATATCCCAGTGTCAATCGTACAATATTAACGATGGTACGTCGTTGTGTTTTTGGTATGTACTGGTAGATTTTCTGAACAAAATATGTAGACAAATGCTGACTGACCCATCCTGGAAATGAGCGTCAATGGAGACTCAATGATTTTAGGTCTTGCATTCTGAGTAATCAGAGTGGGCATTGGTTGCAGAGAGTCATAACTGAGGTATTGGCCTCCTAAATAGGCAAAAGCAGAAGCGACACACACCCTGCCCCATCTTGAAAATGAGTGTCACAGATTCAAGGTCTCACAGCTTGGGTAATCTAAGTGGCGCATGATTGCAAAGCTCTATTACGGAGGAATTGGCAGCCTCTATAGGCAGATACGCAAGCAAAGTTCCCACGACAGCCTCCCAGACAGTAACAACTAATTTCATTTACAATGATGCAATGAAGAGTTCATGAACATCTGAGCCTTAAAAATTGTAAGAACATCGTATATACACAATAAGCGATGCATTGTGCATTGACTACGCATGATGCAAGGCCAAAAATCGTCGAGGCTCTGTTGACACCCATTCTCATGATCGGGTAGGCGATGTGCCCCTAACTCTTTTCCCAATAAAGGCGGCCAATACTATAATTATGCATAGTTACGACCAAATCGCTTCTGAATTACCTGACTTACAAGACACAATTCGTTGACACTCTGTTGCTGCTCATATTCAGAATGGGGCAGGGAACGTGTGGCTCTCCTATTTACCTGAAAAGCCAGCCAATACCACATTTATGAATGGCCGCAACCGATGGCCGCTCAGATTGCCAATGATGCAAGACCAACAATTGTTGACGCTCCATTGACGCTCATATTCAGAATGCGGCAGGGTGCGTTTGGCTGTCTTTTGCCTGAAAAGCAAGCCAATTCCACAGTGATGAATGGCCGCAAACAATCGCCACGCAGATTACCAATGATCCAAGACCGAAAATCGTTGACGCTCCGTTGACGCATATTTGCCATGGGTATATCCACAATATGTTTTCATTCAATTTGGCCTAATATATCATTAATGGGGTTTTGGCAGCCATCGTACTGTCACGGCGCAGGAAGGTACGAAGATACTTAGGGATAATGGAGGAAAATTCCTGGTGGTGTGGAAGGAATTGGGTTGTGGAAGGACGGAGACGTTGGAAGATGCGGAGACGGCGGCGAAAGGGTGGCGGTATAATTTAGTAAGATAACGAAGGAGTTTGAGGTGTTGCGACGTCGGATGATATGGCGTGGTTGGTACCATCAGAGATGGTGGAGTGGTGTGTAAGATCATAGGATGATATTCGGATGGTACATCGAAGCATGAGGGATGGTTCGAAGGTGGCAGACGGATTGTATATAAAGAGAGGGTTGTGGTGTTGGAGGATTCCCTTTTCTTCTCTCTTTACTCGTTCTCTTGTATAGCAAAGCAAGTTACGACTTTGAAACAGCTTCGACTCTTGTCTTGTCTTGATTTCCTCGAAACGAATCTCGAGCGCCTTGTCCTGTTTTTCGATATCACATTTGTGTTATCAATATCACCTACGCCCGACACCGCCCGTTACACGTACTGTCTTGATGTACTTTCTCCTTCTTCGCTACATTGTTCTTTAATAATACATATAAATATATGCTGTATAATATACTTTGAAGTGTCCGCGAATTGTAGATAATAATACACTGAACAATCCCGTTCCATTCGATCAATGCTCATCTTCACTGTCTGGTTCGCTCAATTGGCTGCTGACATCTGCAGAATGGATGTCAGCTGCATTACCACGCAGCAGATAGTGTACTAACTAGTGGATGTTTCTTCATCAGTCAGCAAATCTGGATTAAAATCTTTATCACGCTTGCGATGTTTGGCATATGCATCAAGATTGAAACATTGAGCACTGTGAAGAGGAGTATGTATATACACATATCTGGGTAGCACACCTTCGGTTTCGGATAAGTGCGCTGCCTCATTGTTACTGGATGGAACATCTGGCGTTTCGGGTGAATGTGGCGTCAGTTCTGGTGCCAGCTGCCAAAGTCGTCCTGGTGGAGGTGCACGTGTGCCGTTGCATCTCCAGCGTGTCTGGCGATTCTGTGCAGTGCCACTTTTGCAAGGAAGGCAGCCATCTGTCTGACTTTCCCAAAGCAATGTGGGGTGCCTATCCAGCGCTGCCTTCACATTGTATTGCGCTGCAAACTCAACTCCCCACTTCTTCTCTTCTCGGATTCCCGCCCAAGGTTTCTTGATTTGCAGTTGACTATCCTCTATTGCGGTGCGCGACAACCCCCCTATGGCCATTTTGGCCATATTCAAGGCCTGGCGCATGTCAGACTGTTCTAGCTGTACCCGACCTCCTTGCCTTGCCACAGTTGCAGACATGTTGACACCCTACAAGAAATTTGTTGCTGCATCAACAGATTGGATTCGGCTATTACATCCAGCATATACGCTTCTGTAGCATCCTTGTTCGTGGTTAAAGCCCGTTTGATCCACTCTCGCGGATTTATATCACTAAAGTCGTCCACGAAAATCCAAGGGCTGACAACATCATGATGTTCGATTACGCGGACTGAGCGGATACATGCCTTGGTCGACCATGGAGGTTTCCTCTTGCAGGCGGCCTTATACTGGTCACACAGCTCTCTACTTACACCAGCTGTAAGTTATCTCATGAGTTGAATACCGTGTACCTCGATATGACTACACTTACATCCGATTGCATGTTGTTTCCTATTCTCGCTCCTTCCAGTTCTATGGATAATTTATACCTGTGGGTCCAAGATCATGTTTCTGGTGGCTGCATTTGCAGGGTTGCAGTGAACTAAGTGGTGACTGCGTTGAAGTGGTGTCGCACCGGGTGGCATATCGGATGAAACGGCCGTCGTTCGGCTCGATTCTGTTCCATTCTTACCTTGTTGCGGTGCTCGTGGAGCCATGATTTGTTGCTGTGGAAGTAAAGAGATGATGATAATGAAACACAGTGGGAAGTCCTGAGGAAGAAGATAACGAAAAGAAGAGGGAAGTCCTGAGGAATATATAGGTAGCTTCATGTCAGAATGGGATGGGTATAGTGTTAGCAACGGGTCCGGGTAACCCGCCAGCGGTCCGGGTTCCGACCGGAAAAACGGTTGGGTTCGGTTCCAGAACCGTCCCAAAACCCGACCCGCTGCGTCTTGGTGGGCCAAACCCCGACCCGTACCCGTCAACACGCGGGTTTTGCCGGGTTTGGCTAGACCCGTCGGTTCCAATCTCCGGTTCTGTGTTTCGGGTTTTTCTATTTATGGTCGCATTTAGATACCCTACAGTTAATCGCAAAATATTAACTTTTGCACATCATTGACCTTTTCGGATGAATCGGCAGCCTTTATCACTAAAAACAAGTAAGACGCGCTCCTTGCCCCATCCTGAACATGATAGTCAATCGCGCGTCAATGATTTTTGGTCTTGCATCATGAGTAATCTAGATGGCGATTGGATGCAAACGATCATAAACGATGTATTGGTGGTATTCCAACCCAAAAGAGAAAGAAACACGCTCGCTGCCCCATTCTGAAAATGAGCGTCAACGGAGCATCAACGATTTTTGGCCTTGCAGGATGGTTAATCAAAGCGCGAGATAGCCACTAATGTCTATATATGGAGTTTTGACTGGTTTTATTGGCTAAAACGTTTAGGATCACTGAGTTGC
>Ga0307515_10007819_pt1 | contig 21030 bp, 11 predicted proteins | sample 17_EM_MG_FD_194513 | JGI IMG/M metagenome (GOLD analysis project Ga0307515, IMG submission 194513) | Populus trichocarpa ectomycorrhiza microbial communities from riparian zone in the Pacific Northwest, United States - 17_EM | ecosystem: Host-associated > Plants > Roots > Unclassified | place...
TTAACTCATTACGCCGAGTTTAATAACATTGTCAAAGAGTTCTTTGTAGCTTGGACATTCCTTTTTTTTTTTTTATGTTCAAATAACCATCACTTCAATTTTTTTAAAAAAAGTTCAACTAGCATCGTCTTTAAATTATATTTTTAATCAGATCAGGTTTCAACAACTTCATCTTGGTCATGTTATGAGTTTACGCCTATTGTTTTCTTTAAAAATATGCTCGCAAGAACATTGCTAACACTTTGAATCCATACCCGCGGCGTTACGCGAGCAACTCAATTTGTAAGTACTGTTTGTGAATTTTCCAGAATGTGTTAATGGTTAGCAATATAGAATATTATTGGGCATGTTCAGAAGAAGTTTATATGTATTGGAAAGTAATCAAGGAGTATCAGTCTCCAATAAGGTTAAGATAAGGATAAATCACTTTTCCAGGTGTAAACATAGTTAATAGGTTAAAGCTAATGTTCAACAAATCATAAAACTTTTCAATGACATGAATAAAAAAGCAATGTATTAGAGGCTCTCTACCCACAAAATGTTTAAAATGTAGTTAAAAATAAATAAATAAATAATGAGAAATACAATTTTTTTCATTGAACAATAAGTTTTCTTGAACCTAGAATATTCAAAAGGCATTTAGGTTATCATTCACAGGAACCTTAAATGCTTGAGCATGGTGGCTTCTACTTGCAATAAGAATTCCTATCGCATTCCTATCACATCATAGAATTCTAACAAATCAATGTAGAGTACTGTTAACAATGCAGGCGTATTCCAATCTTCAGTCATCTTTTGTTTCCCCCAAGCTTTCCTTGGGTAAAACACCAACAAATCCCAAACATTTTTACTATGTTCCACATACTACAAGAAACAGATGCTAAATGCAAGTCTTACTGTATAATATTAGTAAAGCAATGATAAGGTTAGTTGTTTTTTTCATGAAAATTTCACCCTGCATATACATCAATTGAGTTTTGTTTTCTTTGATTGTGTTTATGCTTGTGCTTGTGTATAGAAAAAGCTGCAAATTTGTGTTTGGAAATCATGCTCCTTACCTGAACGAACATCATCACTAACTTGGCCTCCCGCTTGGATTTGTGCCATGACCATCCCAACCATCAAGATCCACCAATAAATATGAAGAACAAGCAAGGAAAACAGAAGAGTGTTGAAGAGATAATAATAGATAGATCCATCCACCATTTGCTTTTCCTTGTTGAGGGCCGAAACAATTTCATAGCTGTGATGAAGTATGCAAAAACTTAATACCAGAAAAAATAAATAACAGGCAGGCATTATGTTTCTTCTCAGAAAAATAAGAAAAGATAAAATGAATAATAAGGAGTTAAAAAATGAACTGCCACTGTTTAATACTCTATTTACACCTAGAGTTCTACTCTTTTTTCTTTCTTTTTTTCTCCTTCTTTTCTGTCTATTGGATTTAAATGCTTACTAGAGTAAATATTATCTCTCAACTGCAATCCTTAACAGTGCTATAATAGTTCAAAATCCACTACTAAGACATATTTATACAAAAAGAATGTTCAGAGTTGGAGGCTGTATCTGTATCTCTAATAAATTATAGTTAAAAAAGCTCAACTCTTTTGCCGGTGAATATATGGAAAGTTCAAATTATGGCCCAAAAATACATGTTTTATATTGCTGGAATGGAAAGAATATTGAGATTGGAGGGTATTGGACTGTACTGAAACAGAAGCAGTGAGTGAAGGGAATTAGAAGAAGCAAACTGAAAAGATTAGACATGAGATTCATGATGTCCTGGCCATGAATGCCTCCATTAACAACACAAGGAAAGAGCTGTTGTGGTAATTGGTTCATGATCATAGGGCCAGAAGATAACTATAGTTGCAAGATTGTGGGCTGAATAAGAAAAGACTGTCTTGACATGTGTCAGAAATTAGCACAATTACAAATTTTCCTAATTCAGCAGGATTGTTTTGGCGGCTTCTATTTAGAGTATTTAATAAGTCCCACAGGTACTGAAAGTGAAACCAATCACGTAATAGCAAAAACACTTGGCCAACCAGAATGTGAGAGGGCCTACGTTGCAAGGTCACAAAGAAAAAAACTGTGTAGAGTTCATACATCATTGCACTGTCTCACCAAAAACTCCGACATTATATCATATTAGAAATAGCCAGGCAATGCTGAAATGGCAAATAACTGAATCTACCTATTTTTCCTGCTAACTCAGTTCTCGCAGGGAAAAATTCTAATGAAGCGTCTTACAAAATAATTGGAGTGATGCAGAGGATGATAGTGTTCTCAGGGTAGATAGTAGAAATGTCAGATATACTTCGATATCTAATCAAAAAGAAATTTAGATCCAAACTTTCAATTTTTTAATTTGGACTTATTTATAAAAATGGCTTGAGAAAATTATAGAGGTCCTCTCATTTGAGGTTATCTTTATAAATTCTCAAATTAGACCTCCTGCATCATAAGAATCTCATGGTTTCTCAAGTTCTGTGTCATTTCAAGGAAAAGAGGAAACCAATGACTATTGATAAATTATTGCCTTGCCCGATACTCACCTTGTGCTCCTAAGTATCCAAAATGGGTAGTAAATGATGCGGAGTATGGTCCAGAAGAGAACAAAGAGAAGGAAAAAAACACTAGCCATCAATTCGTAGCCACTATATTTTGACATCTTTGCTATTTCCATGAACACATCAGTTGCATCATGCAGGGCTAAAACAACAGCACCAACACGACCAAACCTGCAAGAGGAAGCAGATTGTAAAGACAACGTGCAGGCATCTTTAGCACAAAAGTATGACAGTATGATGGATGTATTGTGTTAAATTTGTTTATACATTTTCTCTGTTCTTATCCGGGATAAAAATGTATTTGAGTTTGCATGGAGTGATCCTCTTATACTGTAGCTGTTGATAATCAGTATTACATTATTGTTGGGTTGTTTTTATTTTTTGGGATAAATAATCAGTATCAATGCTCTTAAAACATAGGAAGTGGTAAACAAATTTGAAGTTGAAGCCCTTTGAAACATACCTAAGTATGTAGGACAGAACAATGAGAAAGACAGTTACAATGTGATGGCCCATGGATACACCAAAGTCTGAACGCCTGGTTTCCCAAAAAACCAAAGCAAATATAGAGTATGTATAGAACCCACCAGCATACATGTACAATACCTTCAATTCGAATCTGTGCACGAAGAGAATAATCAGTCAGCTAAGCATGATCATATGAAACTATGAAATTGTATACTTATAAACCTAACAAAATCGGTGGAAGGAAAAATCTAATGCTAAAACTAGCTTAATTCAGCTATCTATAGTAATAATAGGAAAGATGTTTTTAAATAGTTGGAGAGCTCACTTAAGTTTCTGATCAGGCCAAACTTGATCACCAGGTCCTACCCAAAAATATTTAGTATTAGTGAACCAAGGCTCATCATATGAAACATAAAGAGCCAAAATCTCAGCACAAAGAAAATAAACACATTTCCATGCGGACTCTTTGAATTTATTAACTTTCTTCCGGTTTCCATGTTTCCCAACATCCACTGTAACATGCCCCTTCCCAAAAATAAATCTTCTGGCTGAACACTGCAACAGAAATAAACAGCTGTTTGTTGTCACGCTTCTGATTTACCATGGAATAACTAACTGGCAAGATAAATATTTTCACATACAATGAAAAACTTGAAAAAGCAATATTGCTCCATCCAAGGTGAATTTGCCCTAAAATAAAAAAGGCAAAGGATGAAAGAAACAAAAAGGTTGATTCTCCCAAAGCACTTTCAACATCAAAAGCAGAACTAACAGCCAACAGCAGGTAAATAAATGGTAATAATTAACAACAACAATTTGATATGGCGCCAACCATTAGTATAACTACTCAACCCCAGAATATTACATGCATGAAAAAACATAGTCCACCATTACAAGCAGTAAGAACGTAAGGGAGTAGTAAGATGATACCTCAAAGACATATTTGTCAAGAACAAATCTAACTGAAAAGAAGAAGACAGCAAATAATGGAATGGCAATGAAGTCAGTGGCCACTGGGTATGACTCTGACTCCCAATCGATCAAGTTGTTGATTCCCAGAACACCCATTTGAATGTTTTGATGGAATTTAGAGAGACAGCGAGATAATAAATAGAGAAATAGTGAGGATTGGAATCTTGGATTGTTGCTTGAAACTTTAGCCAATATCTGCCAGTGGCTGGCTGGTGATGTTTTCCTGGAAAGAAGCACAAAAAATAATTGACTTCGGAATTTGACTCTGGCTCCTCAACTTTGACTCGTAGCGAATTTGACTGTGGCTGTGGGTGATGCAATTGGACCTGACCCAAAATTGAAAAACCTGTTTTATTTTTCCATTATTAAACTATATCATTGGGCACTACTCCGCGTATTATAACTCCTTTTTACCCCCAACATGTATTTTTTTTTACATAGCAAAAACAATAAAATCCAAAAATTATTTTTAGGTTTGATTGATCAAAATTTCTCATGTTTTGACGAGACAAACTTTTAAAAAGCACATCGAGTTCTGGAGAAATTAAAAGAATAAAGATTAAATTGATAAAATTTAAGAAGTTCTATTAATTTAATCAAGGATTTAATTGAAATATTTTTTATTTTTATAATTGATTATAACTTCAATTGATAAGATTTGAAAATGGAACCATTTTAAGAAAGTGAAGAAGTAAAGGGTTTCATTTAAATATGGCAAAGGACCCAGTTGAGAATTTTTATTGATTTGGCTTCAACTTTAGGCCATATTACACAATTGAAACTTTGAGGATATTAAAACCAAAAAGATGCTGGCATTCAATGACCAACTTGAATTTTATCAGGGTCGAACGACGCCGTTTCAAAGCCTTGATATAAAAGGCTTACATGACTTTTGTCTTCTTCTTCAAGAGCGATTAGAAAACCTAGCCCTCAAGATCAAAAACCCTAATTGTGCTCCTTCTCATCTTCTCTCGACCTAACCTTGTTGTTGTCATTGTTTGGCCTAATTTGGGCATCGCTTTGATCAACTTGAATGTCGTTCTTTCACATGTTTGGCGTCATTTGATGTGTTTTGCTAGCCTTCATGTAGAAATAGAAAGTGGTTATCCTTGTTGTCTTCAACAATTATTCTATTGATTTTTATAAAAAGCATTTTGGCTTTCATACTGGCTTATCAGTTTTTTTTAGTTCGTAGTCCTTAACGATGTTAATGCTAGCCTTGTGATCCTAATTAGAAAAAATTAGGGTTTTGGGTTTCCCCAAGACTCTAGATAAGCAAATGTAAGGTCTCATTCTAGCATTTAAATATAAGGCTTAGGGTTTCCGAAAAACTTGATTGATTATACCTATGTCTAGTCAACCTTCAAGTTTAAGTATATTTATACTTTTTTGTTTATTATGATTTTATTTTTAAGTTTAAATGCTTGTGAATGCATGTTATGGCTATATGTTTGTGAATATCGATGCTGGGTAAAACTGATATGATCACATGAGGAATATATAGATAATTAAATTTATATTGATATGCTCTAAATGTGAGGATTTTGTTATGAATGGCTTGTGATTGAGGAGGTTCACCCTTTCTGATCCAATTTGAAAAAATACATATTGAATTTAGATAGAAAGAGCTTATTTGCTCACCTTTCATAAGCTACTTTGAGAGTTTACTATTTCCTGAATGTGTGTATGTTAGGTAGTTTGAGTCCCTTTTTTTATGATAAGAATGTGTATGCAAGTATGGTACTAGTGATGAATTCCTTCTGTGGTTGTTAGTTTTTTGGTGTTTTGAGATTGTATTGCTCATATTTTTATCATTGTTTACTAAGTTTGGAATATGCCATTTTTAGGATAGTTTAAGTAGAGTCAAACATAACACCAAGGTAGGTCTTTTAAAAGACCTATACATTATCAAGTTTAAATGTTTTTGGCGTATATGACCAAGATCAATACCTGATCTCATCTTGTGTTCTTGACATGTCCTAGATCATTCTTGAACAAGCTTGTCCACTTACAATCACAAATATGTACAAACACTAATAAAGGGTAATAAACTAAAATTGGATTATAAAAGGTGATTGTTAATAACACACCACAAGGAAAAATGAACCCTAAAAAGCTCATTGTAAAAACATTTCCAAAAAGATAACTTAATGTCACTAGACCCTACTTTTAAGTAAATGAACATGTAAAAAGGTCACTATTTATATATCTAAGGCAGTGATGTAAGACCTCATTAAATAAAAATATGAGTAAACCTTGGTACCATAGAATAAATAAACCTTAACCAATCATTATCCATGGGCCACTATTGTATAAACAACAAGTTTAGTAACAACTCTTCCTAGAATTTGGGTTGGATTCAATAAACTTAATAAAAACTCATCCAATTATTCACTATCATGGTTTGATAGACCACTATGGGTCACATGTTATGATCACAAATAAATTTTAATAGATATATGTCAATTCACTAAGTATTTGGGAGTAGAAAACATAACTTGGACCTTAGATTGGATAGGTTTAACCTCGAGATTCACCAAGGGTTTAACTCATTACAGTAGACTCGATATCATTTATGTAGATAGACTATTAACAAATTAAGCACAACAAATCATTAGAAATAAAAGGTAAGTATTAATGCAGCTTACCTTAGATAACATGTTTTAGGGTGATAATATCTTTCTTTTAGCATAATCAATTATTTACCTCAAAACTCTGAAAACCAGTTAGGATTCATAATGATCATAATACTAGGTAGTGACTCATTTTTATAAGTTTCAAACATTTCCCCCTCTAAACACCAAATAATACTTCCATTTTAAGAAGATGGTAGGTCACTGTGATGTTAGATGTGACATCGTGGGTCAGATTAATTTGTTTTTTTTTAAACTAAAAAAATAGGTTTAGGCATTGCTAATATGTTTTCTAAAAGAAAAAAATTAATCATGAATTTAAAATCTAACACATCTCAGATGATTTTTGTTAAAAATATTAAGATGATAATATATTGGACTATACTTAAAAAAACTATTAAGACGACAACATATTGGATCAATCTAGGTCAGCCTAAGTTAACTTGCCAAACTTGCGACACCAATAATGAAACTGTGATAACTTCATAAAAAACAAACCAAAATAATTTAAGATGTCCAATTCTCAATCAACTCAATGTTGAAGGACAACACTAGAAATAAAAATATTTAATTTAAAAAGGATAAAAAATAAACACCCAAGTAGACTTGGATTAACCCGCTAAACTCGCAATCTAGATCGTACACCTTATCTAAATCTTTTTCATCTAATTATATGTCAATCAGGTGTGCGAGAATTTTTTTTATATCAAACAACAAAAATATTTTTTTATTAAAAAAAGGTGGTGTGTAGAGCTAAAATAAAAAACAAATATGTGTGTTTTTTAAAGTTAAATACCTCATTTTTTTTTAAAGTCAAGTAACAAAAAGAGACTTTTAAATAACAAACAAAATGATTTCTTAAGCTTGGATGAAAGCGTATTAGGTAAAAAAATAATAAAAAGCTAGGCGTGTTGGCCTACCCACGCACTTGGCCATGAAAAGAGGCCTTGTCTAAGTGCCTCTATGCTATAATTCTTTTTTATTTTCAAAAACAAAACAGACAACTTTTGGCCTGTACCACGCCGCTAGTCAAGTATGGGCCAACCTACCTAACTAGTGATTCCGAGTCATGAGACAACAATAACCATATAATAACATATCACAAAACAATTAAAAATTAATTAAATCCTAAACAAAATTGCAATGCGGTGGAGACTAATGGTATCAGTCGGTACTGATACCAGTAATTGTTATGATTAGTCTGCCACGCGGTAGAGACTAGTGGTATTAGTTGGTATTGATATCGAGAATTGTTATAATGTCTACCACATAGTAGAGACTGATGGTATTAGTTGATACTGATATGAAGAATTGTTATGATTAATTTGTCATATAATAGAGACTAATGATATTATTTAATACTAATGCCATGATTTATTATGATTAGTTTGCCATGTGGTGGAGGCTAATGATATTAATTTAGTTTGCCTCGAGATGGTGACTAATGATACCAGGCGTACTGATATCAGGATTGAATGGTTGGCTATATGTAAAGGTGGAAGATTACAAGCTTATTGTCAGGGAAATATTTGGAATGGAATCTTAGTTATACATATTTAAAATAAAATTTTTAATGAGATATAAATGTTTATTTATGTTAATGTATATTCTGTTTTAGGTACCTCGTATACCAGACATAAGTAATAAATTATTTGTTTATGTTTATAGATTAGGTATCTACTTTGTACGCAAATGTTTTAAAAATTCCTTTTTGGTTATGTAACGAATAATATAAACTAAATGCATATGTAATTTGGAACTAGATTTATCAAGTATGTAATTTTAACTAAATAATTACTTTTATTTTGTGTATTGAAAATTGTAATGTATACTCAAATGGTTTTATTATTGTTATTGCTATATATTATGTTGATGATCGGTTATCATATGGATTGATAAAAGATGATGTGGTGAAAGGGTGGGCTTAAGGTTGCCTGACGTATTGAGATTGATATGGTGATCCAAAAGGGTTGGATCTAATGTGTATAAAGTGTTGATGTGTCAATTGCAGGATGTGATATTTTAGAGAAACTCTACCAAAATTTTATTAGAATTATTTCTAACATTAAAAGATTGCATGAAATTAATCAAGTGGCTAAACGTTATTGAATAACCAAAGAAAAACAATTCTTGGTATTTTTCATGTAAAGTTTTGTTATGAAATGTACAACATGGTTGAAAAATTTAGGGTTACAAGTATTGTTTTCTCAGGAACCAAATCTACATTCACAACCTCAAAGGTATGAAGATCTCCTTCTTAACTTCTTTCAACTTTTATATAAGGTAGTGATATAATCTTTATCATAGAAAGCACCTCTTCCACTTTTATGGTCACTAGTCTTCCATTGAGCACATATTTGAGCCTTTGATGGAAAGATAATGTCACCGCTTCCACAACATAGATCCAAGGTCATCCAACAATATGTTACTAGAAGTTTGAATATTAATAACTTATAAAGTGACCTAAAACTGTTATGGTTCAATGACACCTATAAAAATATTCTATGTCAATATCACTGATCACTTGCCTTAGTAAACCACCATAATCCCTTGTCATTATATTGCTTGTATGCATATATGATGTATCAACCAAAAAATGGTCTAAAATGTGCCTTAGAAGCACATTAAGTGTTAAGCCATTATTTATTAGTTGTGATGTAATCTTTACACTCAATCATGACATGCAACAACTTGTTGTGTCTAGTGCCTTTCAAACCTAGTTCATTTTCAGAGAAAACAGGTAGTTGGTAGCCTAAATGCTTTCCACCATATGTTTAATGGTATCAGATATGATATCCTCAAGAACATATGTTTCAATTAAAACCTTATAAAATGCCTTTTTATATGGTTTTAAACACAAAATAAGAGAGAGTAGGGATATCTGACATGGGGTTTTCTTTAGTTGGTCAACCATGCTATAATTATTATATTATATCAATTTGATAAGTTCAATGGCTTCTTCATTGCTTATTGGCTTATTGACTTTATCATCCTTTACAGGTTTTTCTACTACATTTCATTTTGCCTTCATTTATCTTTCCAACTCTTCTAAAGTAAAACACCTTTCACTTCTCCTCTAACCTTGATCTGCATGATTGGGTATGACTCCTCATTAAGAAAGACATATCCATAATTATAGGGAAAAACATAATAGTTACTGGTGGTTGTGTAGGTTGGCATATATAGAATCATTATTGAAGGACCATTCCATATTGATTGGTACTTATATACCTTTACTTTGTCATGTCTCTAGCCAAGCATACAACATGCCCTAGGAACGAGACTGAATGTAAGCACTACTTTCCACCCACGGACTGATGGTCAATCCGAAAGAGTTATTCAAATTCTGGAAGATTTATTAAGAGCATGTGCCTTGGAATTTAGAGGGGGGGACTATGAGAAACACATATCTGTAGTGGAATTTACATATAATAACAACTATCAGGCAACAATAGGGATGACCCTATATGAAGCCCTATATGGTAGAAAGTGCAGAACATTGATATGTTGAGAGGAAATAGGGGACCAAAATTTGTATGAAGCATAACTAATCCAAGTTACCACCGAAAAGGTAAGGATTATTAAAGATCAAATGAAGGCAGCCTAGGATAGGCAAAAGAAGTATGGAGACACATAAAGAAGTCCTCTTGAATTTTGTATGAAAGACAAAGTGTTTTTTAAGATGGCCCCATAGAAACATATGTTGAGATTTTATATGAAAGAAAAACTAGCCTCGAGGTTCATTGGGCCATTTGAAATATAGAGATGAATCAGACTTATGACATATGAGTTGGACTTACCTTTGCAATTAGCCAAATTCACAATGTATTCTATGTCTTCTTAGTGTGAAAATCCAAAATGGACCCTATATAAATATTGTCGCAAGTACCAGTATAAGTGATATAAGATTTAATACTCGAAGTGAAAATGGTAAAAATACTCAAGTGTGATGAAAAGGAACTTCGAAGTAAGAAGATTCTCATCTTAAGAGTCATGTGGCGAAGTTCACAAATTAAAGAAGAAACATGGAAGAGGGAATCTAAAATATGGAAGAAATATCCCAACTTATTTTTAGACCCAAGTATGACACCTAAATTTTAAGGATGAAATTTCTTACTAGGTGAAGAATGTAAAATCTGAAAAGAGAGAGAGAGAGGGAGAGAGAGAGAGAGAGAGAGAGAGCGAGAAGAAATGGATAAGAAAGCAAAGTTGAATAAATGACTATGAATCTAGAGAAAATAAAAATGAATAAACTCATATGAACAATTTTGATTGTTATGGGTTAGGAATAAAAAAACTAGTGACCTAACTAAGGACCACATTAAATAATATGAGAGAAAGGAGGCTAAATATCTTAAACATTATAAGGTAAATGACTAAAAAAAGTAGAAGTCAACCCTCTCTTGAAGAAAACGATCGATGGCTGGAAGGGGGAGAAAAGCCCATATCATCTTCAACTTCTCTTAGAACTACCCTCACCAAATCAGTCATGCATGCCACTTTTCCACCTCTAAAAAGAGAAAACAATAAGAGAAAAGAGTTAAAAGCCTTAAAATAAATACTTGAGCTGACACCAAAAGAAGAGAAAAGACTTGTTGGTGTATAATAGGAGAAGAACAAGAGAAGTGGAAGAGAAATGAAGAAGAAAAACATGAAGAGGTGTCCAAGGGAGATAAAAATGCAAGTTAGAGTTATACTAGGCATCTTCTAAATGGAAATTGTAAGTAATTTTCAGAAATTTTAGATTTCTTTAGTTATGGTTCTTGAATCATTTTAGGGGAAATGAAGAATTTGCATGATTAGAAAAAATAGAGAGAGAGTAACCTAGAAAAATAACATTATTATCCATAAGATTTGAGGGTGAAATCAAACCTCACCCATTCGGCTAAAAACAAAAGAAAATGAAGAAGAAAGTTGTTCCATGTGTGTCTAGGCATATTATTGATGATTTAACTCCTTACCCATTATTTTGATGATATTAATAGTCAAGAAACTCACCATGATCTTAAATTTCTATTGCTTATTTTTATGTGTGGCTATGTTGCTTGAATTGAAAAGTGTGAAATATATTGTGTTATTTTGATGTGAATGAGGATTTGGCACTATTAAATTAAAAAAAAATAGATGTTGCATCAAGATTGAGTTTTAGCCACTCTTAGAGAACATTAGAAGAAAATGGATTTTGTGTATGTATTGATAGCTATGTGTTATATAAACAGATAGCTTAAACAAAAGTTAATAATAATAATAATGAAAAATGACTTGAACAATTAGAGGAATTTAATTGGTGATTGATAATTATACATGGTTAAGAATATATAAAAGATAAAACTTTGTTTAATAATTGCTTATATTTCGACCAAGATAAAGAAATATGAAAGAAAATGGTTCTTATAGGCGTTTATGAATATATTCAATGATGATGAATATCCTTTGTTAAAAAATATTTTTCTTGGAACAAAGCTTAAGAGATTAGAGAATTTTGTTGATGATAATAATGTACATGTTATAATTCACTAAGAGATATGTAATGGAAAAGTATAAGGCATGCTAAGTGTAAGAAAGAAGACATGATGAAGAATCATTAATTGAAGTCCATGCTTGGACTTGGAAAAGAGAGACATTAATGGTGACATCAAATACACCTTGACATTTTAAAATCAATTAATGATGCTAATAATAATTAAAGGATGATGGTGTAAAAGATCACACTAACATAAATATATGACAATGAATGTGAAAAGCAAGTACATCATGTCCATATTAAGAGACATGGGGTACGACCAAAAAGGAGAAAATTAGGGGAAAGAATCCAATGTGTGATTTTTTTATATATTAGCCTTTGTATAAGCTACTATTATAAATGTGGGAATCATTGGATTGTATACATTATATATGTGCCACTTATAGAAACACAGACTAATGTTATGAATAAAGAAATAGTTGAGCATTAATACACTAACCTTGAAAATGTACCTTGTATATGTGTGTATACTGTGACAAAGCAAATTGACATGTATGGGGAAAAAAATAGATGCACAAGAAGTGAAAACAAATTTATTGTAGAAAATGACTTTAACAAAACATAAACTAAAAGCTTCATTATAAATCAGGAGGAAGGACATGTATTGGACCTTCTATTAAAAGAGACTGCAATATCGGAGGAGCAGGTAGGTGACTTTCCTCTTATTTAAATTGACAAAATTATGATGTTTTATTTTTGAAAGCAATGTAATTCTAAGAAGTAATTTAGTATTAAATAAGATTAGTTTCGGCTAATGACTAGGGGTGATCATTTTCGGTTTAGTTCGGTTTTTACCAAAAAAGTAACCAAACCGGTTTTTTTTTTAAATCGAAATCGGTTCAAATCAAACGGTTTTGATTCGGTTATTTTAGAACAAAAATCGGTTCAAACCGACCGGTTTCGGTTCACTTCGGTTTGGCTCGATTGTTTTTTGTATTTTTTATTTTTTTTGGTTCAATTTTTTTGGTTTTAGGCTTATAAAACCGAAACCGAACCGGTTAAATTTTTTTTAATTCTAATCTGTTTTTTTCACAGTTCGGTTATTTTTTTCTAGTTTTCTCGGTTTTTTGGTTTCTTTGCTCGCTCCTACTAATGACATCTATATTATGGTGACTGAGAATATTTGACAAGATTAGCTTGGCCAGTGATATCCATATTAGGATGTCCAGGAATATTTGACAAGATTAGCTTAACTAATGACATCCATATAAGGATGACCGAGAATATTTAACAAGATTAGCTTTGACTAATGACATTCAAGTTGGGATGACCGGGAATATTTAATAGGATTAGCTTCGGCTAATGGAATCCAAGTTGGGATGGTCGGGAATGTTTGATAAAATTAGCTTCAACCAATAATGTCCAAGTTGGGATGATTAGGAAAATTCGATAATATTAGCGAAGGCTAATGACATCCAAATTAGGATGGCCAAGAGTTTTTACATAAAAATAATGAAAGTCAATGGTATTTGAAAGAAAAATTAAGTCATAATCGTGTAGAAAATTTAACTGATATTAATAATATCCAAATATGGATAGTCAAGAATATCTAACAAGATTAAAGAAGATTAAAGGAATTCGTATTAAACGATAGATAATTTGTAAAAAAAGTATGAGACATAGTATATAAGTTAATTATATGGATTGTACTATGATCTCAATTTTATTTCATTATATATATATATATATATATATATATATATATATATATATATGTGTGTGTGTGTGTGTGTGTGCGCGCGCGCGAGCACTCTCACGCACGCGCTCTTATATAAATTTAATATTGTGACAGGACCTTTTTACATCTAAGATGTTTAGTTTCTTTATGGATTTTTTTATAAATGTAAATTGCATCAAAGAGAATAATTGAACAAAATATAAGGGGCATACCCTATGAAAAATACAAAGGTCCATTACTAAGAGTCAAAGGACCTAAGGGCACAAAAAAAAGAGAGCAAAAGCTAAAGAAATACTCAAAAGTTAAAAGAGTAAAAAACTAAAAAAACAACATTGGAACCATAGTTGAACTGGTTCACTGATATTTGGAAACCCTAAAATCAATTGATTGGTTGTTCTAAAGAGTCCAGGAAATGGTAAACTGATTCCTGGAAACTCCAGAACCTGTTGACCGGTTCTGCAAATAACAACAAACCTGTTATGTAGAACTCGAACAATAGCTAAAACAAAAAATCATATGACCCTGAAAGATGCCAAATGGATTCCAAATCTACTAAGCAGGACTAGACAAGCTAAAAGATCTCCTCACTAACATTATAGTGAGGTTAATAAATCTGATAAAAGACTCGGTTTTTCCTCTCATACTAGATGAAGTAAATCATGGTTGAGAGGACTAACTAGGCAAGTAAATATAAGAATTTATTCTTTTTCCTGAGGTACAAAGATATCCATTGAAGCAAACATTGACATGTCATAGTAGGCCACCCGAAAATGATCCTGTTCATAATAGCACCCCATACCAAAGCTGAGAAAATACACTAGAAGAACATATGGTCATGTGTCTCAACATGGAACCTGTAAAAGATACATACCGAGGAGGTGATGATTTGATAAACATGTACTCTATCTATGGTATAAAGATGACCCAAAGTAGTAAGCCATAGAATAAGTGAATGTCTCTAGATGTGACATGGAAATTAGATGAGATAATGCATAGAGCCTGTATGTCTCAAATCTATAAAAAAAATCTCTCCATGATAAATGACTCTTTCAGATATAGTGATCTGGTAAGGCATAATAGGGTGGAAAAGAACATAGTCCCAAATAGGCTAAAGGTCCTAATTACTCGAAGGAAAAGCTCAGGTACCATTCTCAATGATGTTCGAAACTTTTGCATCCCAAGGCAACCTTATGAAAAAGAGAACCCTAAAAGGCGAAATGTCACATATCTGCTAACTATCCAACAACCAATAATCCAACCAAAGAAAAGTAGTTGTTCCATCACCAATGTAATAGATAAACATTCTTTTACACTAATCCCAACTAAGGAGAATCTTCCTCTAGGATCTATTAAAGAAGAGTCTTCATAAATGTTTTAGAATAGCTATTTATTCCATGGTTTGATCCCTTTAATCCCCAGACCACCCTCTTTAGGAGAATTACAAAATGAGGCCCAAGTAACTTTGACTCTAAGTGGGATAAGGATGAACCATTCCAAAGAAATGCAACTAAGATACCTCCAATCCTCCAGATGATTGAGCTTGGCAGAATAAACATGGTAGACCAATATAACTTAATGGAGAATAAAACTATTTTATCAATTTGAGACAACAAATATAAGTAAGAGATGTCAAGGTCCATAGTTTGATCCTTGAGATAATCCGCTCAACAAAAAGCAAACAGTCATTATGTTTCAAATGAGTGGTGATCAGAGGAACACTGAGATACCTGATTGGTAGGGAACCTAGTCTAAAAACCAAAAGAGCTTACAAAGAAGTCCTCATCTCATTATCAATACCCATCAATAAAATATGGCTCTTTTCTGAATTAGTGACCAATCCCGACAATCTTAAACGATCATTTAAGGCCCCTATCACAATACCAACTAAGTCCATATTCACCTAACAGAAAATCATAAGGTCATCAGTAAAGCAAATGTGAATGATCATATTTTGTTGACACCTTTAGTAGAACTAGAATCTAGAACCCTATGAGGCCTATCTATGAATGCCATTAAGAACCTATATAACCAAGACAAAATGATACGGGGATAAAAGGTCACCCTATTAAATACTCTGGTAAGATGGGTTAAAACCATCTAATTCTCCATTTATTGCCTCAAAGAAATACGTTGTAGATATGCAGACCTTAATCCATTTAACCATGGAACTAGGAACCCCAATGGCTCTCAAACCTAAAAAGATATACTCTTAACTAACAATATCAAAAACTTTCCTTATGTCTATCTTCAAGGATCATCTAGGCATAGGACCTGCTAAATGATAATTGTGCATAAGTCTTGGGTTAATAAAATGGCATATGATATTTAGCGACTGGACACAAAAGAAGTTTGAGATGGGCCTATGACATGTAGTAGGATCATCTTCAACCTACTGATAATGACTTTAAATATGCATTTATACATAACATTGCAGTAAGAGACAAGCCTAAAATCATTCATACTAACAAGATTCTCAATTTTAGAAATTAAAGCTATACTGGTAGCACTAACACATCTAAAAGAGTCATATATCAAAGAAAAACCTCACTACTGCAATGAAGTCACTACCAATAATCTCCTAACATTTTTTAATAACAATGAAGTATATTCATCCAGACCAGGAGCCTTGTTATCCAGAATAGAGAGTAAGGCAACCCTAATCTCATCATCTGTGATAAAAGACTCCAAAGAAAAAAATCATGTCAGGAGGAATATGGCCTGCATCATCAGTGTAGGAAGTTGAAGGAGCTGAAAGAAGTATCTAAAAGTATCCAACTACTAACTAACCTAAATTTTTCTACTCAGTTAACTGAGTCCCTATCTTATCAATTAAACCATGTATCATATTCCTAACCTACCTATGAAAGAGAGATACGTGGGAATAATTTAATGTTTATGTCACCCAAAGTGAGCCACTACATACGTGATCCTTGCTTAAAAAGGTTTCCTCATCCTCACACTATTGAAGGAACTCAGTAAGCTCCTTTACAGATGCCATATAGCCCACAAATTCATATAGCCCAAATATCTTTCAGAGTGTGAAGAGACATCAAGGAGAACCTCTACTACAGTCCATTAGCCTTTTTCCTTAATAACATGACTAAAGATGTGGTTAGTGTTGTGTCGATGTAAGCTTTTTAACTTAGGTTTAAGCATACCCAAAAGCTTAATGAACTTAACCATTAGGTTACCATCAATAGGAACCTGCCAAACATCTATAACTATAGCTGGAAAATCATCCCTATAACCCACAAATTCAACTTAAAAAGAGCTTTTACCTAAGAAAAGGTATAACCAAATTGAACAAACATGGCACTATGATCAAGGAAGTCCCTAGACACAAACTCAGAGCAAGTAGTTAGCCAGTTAGAGAGCTAACATAAGCTACCAAATATCCAATCTAGCTTCTCAAAGATAGTGTCCCTAGCTTGTCGGCTATTATGCCAAATGAACCTCAAACCAAAATAAGGAACTTTAACCAGTTTTGTTACTTGCACACAACTACCAAAATCATTCATGTAACCATGCCAGGTAGAACCACCCCTATATTTATTAGAAGAGCTTAAAATAGCATTAAAGTCTTCCAAAATAAGTCACGTTCTAGACTAAAATGCAATAAAGTTACATTTAAAATAATCCCATAGATCTTGAAACCCAGCAAGTGTATTAAGGCCATCCATAAAAGTGACCACAAAAAAGCACCCATCAACCAAACTAGACATCTCATAGGTTATCCATTTAAGTAAAGAAAGTAGATAATTATACACCTTTGAATCCCAACTAACAAGAATATAACAATTAATAGAATTTGAAACATTAGAAAGAAATATCATGATGAAGGATTAATAGTTATATCAACTCTCCCTATTTGGCTATAAGCAATCTTAGTTTTAAGATGACCAATTAAGGTAAGTCTGTATTTATTTATCCAAACCTTTACTGCTATATATATATATTTTGCCATTAAGACCCCAAATATTCCAACAACCAAACATAAAAATAGGAAGTGGAGACACAATAAAATAGCATAATCAATGGTCCTTAGACACTTTTCCCCTTCCTTTTTTTTTTGCCTTTTCTAGTAGCAAGAGGAGAGGAGAAGTCTTTGAAAACCTTGTTTTATCATATGAAGCCGAGCTTTTACACTGAGCATTTGTAAGCAAATTTAGTTAGTCCTTTTTTACATGTGAGATGTTAGTATTCAAGTTATAAATTGACCCACATTCATCATCTAATATGTCCTTCCCAACAACAAGGTTCAAGTTAGTAGGTTTAACAACTTCTAGAATTGCTTTCTGAGAAGACTGATCAATTGACTCCTAGTCTAGTCGATCAATTCCTAGGGCATTGGCAATCGAGGTTACTATATGTATAACTGGTTGGCTGGTTCCTAGTATTCTTCAACCACTTAACTAGTTCATAGGGTAATGGTATCTAAGGCTACTGTCTTAGGAATAATTACAGTCCTTGGCAAAGTTGAAGCAACTACTATAATATTAATTTGTGAGTTACATGTCATTAAATAATCATTTCTATTCATGATCTTAAGCATATCATTAACATGTAATTTTATAATCTCAATCAAAGTCTTGCATGAGTGTCCAAATACTTTGTAAGATTTATAAACTCTCAGTTTCCACTCATAGTTAACCAAAATCATGATGGCTTCTGAAGACAACCTACATCTCAGTTGGAGACTATGAACCAATGGCAAAAACGCATCTAGCTCAATACAAACTCAAGCATAATTGAGATAAGTGTTGTTAAAGGTTTGCTCATCACATGACAATGGTCACCCCACTATACTCGCAGCCATTCCAAGCCCTGTTTCATTCCATATAGGAAACGATAATCCCTAAAGGCGAATCCAAACTAGAACCTTAGAGATTTTGTTCTTATCTAAGATAAAATAAGGGTGTCATGGTTGAAAGACAATGTTTCTCCCCTCAAACATCCACAAGCCTTTCTTTATAACCAGATGAATTTCATCTTCACTCTTAAACTGAAAAATCATAAAGCCTTGTTAGGTTGTCATGACACTCTCAAGGCTGAAGTCAGAAAGAATCCCACCATACAACGATTCCATCATGATGTGCTCTCATCAACTATAAGGTTTAAGATTTTAAAATTATGCCAATGGCTTGTATTGGGAATGATGCAATCTTAGATTGAGTTGTTGAGTTTGATACTATTACTTTATCAACCCAAGAGCCTTTTGGTTGGTTAATGGTGTTAGGGGTGGGGTTGTTTGTGTTGGTGGTTTTAGGCACCGAGGTGGTGTTATAGGTTTTTTTATGGGGGTAATGGGGTTTTAATTTCAAGTTGTTTTGGGTGGTTTGGGGAGGGTGTGGGGGTTGCCCTAGAAGATGTTTTATCCAAATCCAACAGCTGATTGTAGAGAGATGGCCTTTACGATATCAGACAACATTAATGTAGACAACCTATGTTCAAGAAGAAAGGAGTTTCAATCAAAACTTTAAATCTGATTTCCACCATTCAGCAACAAGAAATAGAGCAATAAGACCACAATAGAAATCTTGGCCAAATCCAACAATTATATTATATAAAAAAGCCAATGAACAAATTTTTTTAACTAGAAAAATCTCCCCTAATAACCTAAAATGTCACAAGAGCAATAACCCCCTACTAAAAAATCAGAATTGAGATCCATCTGATTAGATTGTAGCGCATAGTGAGATGAATAACATATATGAAAATGAGCTAAATCTAACAATGGTTGGAGGCATTATGGCTCCAATAACATTGTCGCAAGGGGCGCGACGGTGGAGGCTTTCTGCCATGCCTCCTGTTGTGAGGTGTTGTGTATTGAGAAGGGTTTTTGGATTTAATTATAAAATTATAATTAATGTTTAGGAGTTGCCACCTAGTATTATGGTCACTAGGAACCTATGGTCTGCGAGAGTCTGAGTAAGGGACTAGTTGTGCAAGAGGAAGACGCATCACTCCCAATGCACCCTACCTAAGGTAAGCTGCATTGTTGTTTGATTGTTTTTTCTAAGTCGAGTTTCTATTCGTTGGTCTTTTCTATTCGTCGGTCTTTTAAGCATGAATGTCCCCCTTTTATGCAAATATGTATGTTATTTACAATGGATGGATGGATATGTGTGGATGCAAATGTATGCACATTGGGTATGAATAGAAAAAACCCATGCAGAATGAATATGTAGGGACTTCATGCTTAAAGGAAGGTTCTAGGTCATTACATGATAGGTAGGCTTTCTACCTGGTCTCGAAAAGGTCTATGAACTGCCTAGTGACCACCTTGCGTGAAGGCAGTATAGGGGTTTACATGAAATGGTTGGGGCATAGTGTGACCGCTATTACCGAGTAAACACTCAGCTCATAGTTGGATGTTTCACGAATCTGAACCCCGACTGAAAGTCATGAGGCAGACCGCTACTCCCCACCTAACCTAGAATTAGGTTTATTAAAATGCATGCTAAAACAATAAAAATGCGAGCTAAAATTAAAGACCAACAAAAAGGCAAACAATCAAACAAGCAAAGCTTAGTCCGACCAAACAAGGTGGTCACCAGTGGAGTCGTCATCCTGTCGCGGGGCGACGTCGTCTGGCGACGGCGGAGGCTCTTGTCGTGCCTCCTGTGTGAGGTGTTGTGTATTGGGAAGGGTTTTTGGATTTAATCATAAAATTATAATTAATGTTTAGGAGTCGCCACCTAGTATTATGGTCACTAGGAACCTATGGTCTGCGAGAGTCTGAGTAAGGGACTAGTTGTGCAAGGGGAAGACGCATCACCCCCAGTGCACCCTACCTAAGGTAAGCTGCATTGTTGTTTGATTGTTTTTTCTAAGTCGAGTTTCTATTCGTTGGTCTTTTCTATGGCTCTAGGCAGATCTCTCTTCATGAGAGTCTCTACCTTATCAGGTTAAATCCTAACCATTCTAAAGTCTGAATTTTAGCATCGCATTTTTACACCTTGTATCTTTAATACTTGAGGGTGTACTTTATCGTGTAATTTTACACCTCACAAATATTAAAGTCTATATTTGGATCCTAAAAAAAAGATTGGAAAAAGATTTTTGACATGTTGGCCAAATCCTAATGGATAATCATAAACTGGTTACGATATCCATTTTTATTTTTTAAACATGAAAAAGATGCAATTTTTGTTTTTTTTTATGAAAAATATGCTTGGAAAA
>Ga0307515_10007820_pt1 | contig 21030 bp, 18 predicted proteins | sample 17_EM_MG_FD_194513 | JGI IMG/M metagenome (GOLD analysis project Ga0307515, IMG submission 194513) | Populus trichocarpa ectomycorrhiza microbial communities from riparian zone in the Pacific Northwest, United States - 17_EM | ecosystem: Host-associated > Plants > Roots > Unclassified | place...
TGCAATCGATCTCGCGCTACCTGCAACTGCTGGCCGTGCCGGCACAGCGCAGTCTCGCGAGCGGCTTCCCGAAGGGCGTCGCACCCTTGGCCGATCTCGACGTCGACCCGGCCAAGGTGGCTGCCGGCGCCAAGGTCTTCCAGGGCCTGGGCTGCACAAGCTGCCACACCGCGGAGATGAAGACCGGCTCCGGCCACCCGCTTGCCGAGCTGCGCAACCAGACCATCAAGCCCTACACCGACCTGCTGTTGCACGACATGGGCCCCGGCCTCGCGGACAGCTACGTCGAAGGCCTGGCGGCCGGCAACCTGTGGCGCACCTCGCCGCTGTGGGGCATCGGCTACACCGACCGTGCGATGGGCACGGCCGGCAAGGTCGGCTACCTGCACGACGGCCGCGCCCGCACGCTGACCGAAGCGGTGATGTGGCACGGTGGCGAAGGCGAGCGTGCACGCCAGCGCTTCACGGCGCTGTCTGCCGCGGATCGACAGGCCGTGCTGGCCTTCTTGCAGTCGCTCTGATCGGGTGACTGCTGGCGTGGCGGCTCCGCAGGCCTCGGCTTGCGGAGCCGCTTCGCTATTGGGGACTAGCGTGACTTGCGCAGCAGCCGCAGCCCGTTGAACACCACGAGCAGGCTGCTGCCCATGTCGGCAAACACCGCCATCCACAACGTGGCCTGCCCGGCCATCGCCAGCGCGAGGAACACGGCCTTGATGCCGAGTGCGAGGCCGATGTTCTGCCACAGCACGTTCTTCGTGGCGCGCGAGAGCCGCACGAACTCGGCCAGCTTGCGCGGGTCGTCGTCCATCAAGGCGACGCTCGCGGTCTCGATGGCGGTGTCGGTGCCGGCCGCACCCATGGCAAAGCCGATGTGCGCCTTGGCCAGCGCCGGCGTGTCGTTGATGCCATCGCCCACCATGCCGACCACGGCGCCGCCAGCCGACAGTTCTTCGATGGCCTTGAGCTTGTCTTCCGGCAGCAGCTCGCTGCGCACATCGTCGATGCCGACCTGCCGCGCCATGGCGTCGGCCGTGTGCCGGTTGTCGCCGGTGAGCATCACGGTCCGGATGCCGAGCTGCTTCAGCTGGGCGATGGCCTCGGCGCTCTCGGGCCGCACCGCGTCGGCGATGGCGATGATGCCGATCGCCGTGTGACCACGCACCAGCACGACCGCCGTCTTGCCTTGCTGCTCCAGCGCATTCAGCCGTGATTCGATCTCTGGCGTGCAGGCCTGCGACTCTTCGAGCAGGCGGTGGTTGCCGAGCCGGTGGCGCACGCCATTGATCACGCCTTCGATGCCGCGACCCTGCAAGGCCGCGAAGCCGCTGACACCCGGCTGCGTTGCTGCGTCGCCGGCGTGCGCTGTGATGGCCTGCGACACCGGGTGGTCGCTGCGTGCCGAGAGCGCACCGGCCCACTGCAACACCTCGGCCTGCGTGCCTTGCAACGCAACCACATCGGTGACCTGCGGCTTGCCCTGCGTCAGCGTGCCGGTCTTGTCCAGCGCCAGCACCTTCAGGCGGTGGCCTTGTTCCAGGTAGAGACCGCCCTTGATCAGGATGCCGCGACGGGCTGCGGCCGTCAGACCCGAGACGATGGAGATCGGTGTCGACAGCACCAGCGCGCACGGACAGGCGATGACGAGCAGCACCAGCGCGCGGTAGACCCAGGTGAACGCGTCGGCACCGGCGAAGAGCGGCGGGATGACGGCAGTTGCCAAGGCCGCCGCGAACACCGCCGGCGTGTAGTACCTGGCAAAGGTGTCAACGAAACGCTGCGTGGGCGCGCGCGTGCTCTGTGCTTCCTGCACGGCCTTGATGATGCGGGCCAGTGTTGACTCGCCCGCCGCGGCGGTCACGCGCGACAGCAGTTCACCGTTCTGGTTGATGGTGCCGGCGAAGAGGCTGTCGCCCACGGCCTTGTCGACCGGCCCGCTTTCGCCGGTGATGGCCGCCTGGTCGACGGCAGACGACCCCGAGCTCACCTGGCCATCGAGCGCAATGCGTTCACCGGGCCGGATGCGCACCAGCGCGCCGACCTGCACGGTCGAGGCGGGCACCTCGCGCCACGCCGCGCCTTCTTGCACCGTGGCCGTTTCAGGTGCCATTGCCATCAGGCCCTCGACGGCGCGGCGCGCACGGTCGAGCGACTTGTCTTCGATCATCTCGGCAATGGCGAAGAGCACCATGACCATCGCGGCCTCGGGCCATTGGCCCAGGATGGCCGCGCCCGTCACCGCCACCGTCATCAAGGCGTTGATGTTCAGCTGGAAGCGGCGCAGGGCCAGCAGCCCCTTGCGGTAGGTGCCCAGACCGGCCAGGCCGATGGAGGCTGCCGCCAGCACGACGGTGCCGATCGAGTGGTCGCCGTAGGCGAGGGCCACACCCTCTGCGGCCAAGGCCAGCACGCCGCCGGCGATGAGCTTCCAGTGGCTTTCCTTGCGCGGCGGTTCGGCAGCAGATGACGGCACCGGTGCCGTGTGTTCGTGCGCGTGGTCATGTGCATGGTCGTGGTCGGCGCCATGGGCATGTGGCACGGCTGGTGCCGACCCGACCGCCCGGATCGCGAGGGCACTCAGCCCCTTTCCGCGCGCCTTCGGCGCTGCGGCGTTGCCCAACCGCACCTCAAAGCCAGATCGCTCTGCCGCAGCCACGAGTTCGGAATCCGCCACCGCGTCGTGCTCGATCCGCACGAACCGGCGGATGTAGTCCGCCGACACGTCGCGCACTCCGCCAAGCCGCCGCAGTTCCTTTTCGACCGCGCTGAACTCGGTGGCGCAGCACATGTCCGGCACCGCCAGCACCGTGCTGTGCTGGGCCGGCAGCACGGCTGCGGCGGCCGTGCCCGGCGCCCCGGCCGAGCACCCGCCCGCTTCACAGCAATCACCGCTTTCCGTCAGTTTCTTTTCGTCCATGGCAGCATTGAGAACCCTGTAGCCGGTACAGGGTCAAGCATCAGGGGCAATGCGATGAGGATTGGTGAACTGGCCGCTCAGGCGGGGTGCGACGTGCAAACGGTGAGGTTCTACGAGCGCGAAGGCTTGCTCGAAGAGCCGGTGCGCGAAGAGTCGGGCTACCGGCGCTATGCGCAGCGGCACCTTGCGCGCCTGCAGTTCATCCGCCACTGCCGGTCGCTGGACATCCCGCTGCCGGAGATCCGCGACTTGCTCGAGTTCGCCGCGGCGCCGGAGCAATCGTGTGCCCAGGTCAACACGCTGCTCGACGAGCACATCAGCCGCGTGCAGCACCGGCTGGCGGCGCTTCGAACGCTCGAGGGCCAGCTGCTGGCCCTGCGCGGCCGCTGCGACGGCGACCCGTCGCATTCCTGCGCCATTCTCGACAGCTTCATGACCGCGGCCGAGGCGCATGCCTGCGCCTGCCATCCCGATCCGGCGCATTGAGTTGAGGCGTCAGCCTCCCATACCGATCTCACACCTCCGTCGCTACACTGCTGCCGTGTTTCGCCGTCGCTCCCTCCACCGCTGCCTGACCGTGTTCGTCGCGGTCGTGTCACTGCTCTTCGGGCAGTTGGCGATGGCGCGCTATGTCTGCCCGGGCCAGGCCGATGCGAATGCCATGGCGGCCATGGCCGAGATGATGGCCGCCGGCCAGCCATGCGAAGGCATGGACCCGGACCAGCCCACGCTGTGCCACCAGCATGCCGCGGGAAGCGCCCAATCGTTCGAGAGTGCCAAGGTCCACGCACCGTCGATGCCTGCCGTCGTGCAGGTGCTGGCCGTTCCGCTGGTGCTCGAATCGCAGCGCGAATCCGCACTGCCCGCGGCAGCCGCGTTCGATGCGCGGCCTCCGCCGAATCCCCTCTTCCTGTTCACGCTCAGACTTCGCGTCTGACCCCTCCGCCGACTGAATGGCGCTGGCGCGGCTTGGCCGCTCGCCGGCTCTTGCCTCGTTCTCTCGCGGAGTTCCCATGTTCAGCTTCTCTCTTCAGCGCGTGGCCGCCCTGGTCGCCGCGGCTTTGCCTCTGGTCGCATCGGCGGCGCCTTTTACGCTCGACGCGGCCCTCGACCTGGCCGTCCAACGGTCCGAAGCCGCCCGCTCGGCCCGGGCAGGCAGGGCCAGTGCCTCGGAGGCGGCGCGCGCTTCCGCCCAGCCCCCGGACCCGATGCTGCGCGCCGGCGTCGACAACCTGCCGGCCACCGGTGCCGATCGGCTGAACAGCTCGCGCGACTCGATGACGATGAAGCGCCTGGGCATCAGCCAGGAATGGCTGTCGGCCGACAAGCGCGCAGCACGGCAAGCGGCGGCCGACGCCGAGGTCAGCCGCGAAAGCATCGCCATCCGCGTGGCCGAAGCCGAGACGCGCCTGCAGACGGCGCTTGCCTACATCGACGCCTACTTCGCCGGCGAGTCGCTCAAGCTCGCACGCCTCACCGAGCACCACGTGCACGAAGAAGGCGCGGCGGCTCGTGCCCGCCTGTCGTCGTCGACCGGCAGCAGCCAGGAGGCGCTGGCGATGGACGCCGCGCGCGGCATCGCCGAAGACGACACAGCCGAGGTGCGCCAGCAGCAAAGCGCCGCCAGCGTGGCGCTGCGTCGCTGGACCGGCCAGTCGCCGGAGGAACTGCCGGCGATGGCGTCGATCCCCATTCCGTCCGAAGCGGAATTCGTTGCGAACCACCCAAGTTTCGTGTCGATCGAGCGCGGCATCGAGGTCGCGAAGCAGGCCGCGGCCGTCGCCTCCAGCGAGCGCCGGCCGAACTGGACCTGGGAAGTTTCGTACGGCCAGCGGACGGGCTACGCCGACATGCTGTCCTTCGGCGTGAGCATTCCGATTCCCATCGCACGAGAGCAGCGGCAGGACCGCGAGACGGCCTCGAAGTTGGCGCTCGTCGACAAGGCCGAGGCCGAGTTGGCTGAAGCGAGCCGCATGGCCACGGCCGAGTACCAGTCGCTGGCCAGCGATGCGCAGCGGCTGGGCGAACGCATCGAGCGCTATCGGCAAGGTGTGGTCGCGCCTGCTGCGCAGCGAACCGCTGCGGCGCTGGGCGGGTACCGATCGAACCAGACCGCGTTGACGGCGCTGTTCGAAGCGCGCCACGCAGAAGTCGACGCGCAACGCAAGTTGCTCGGCCTGCAGCGTGAGCTGGCCAGGGCGCAGGCCCAGCTGGCATTCAAGCCTCTCGCAACCGGAGCCCAACCATGAAGCGCGCCGTTCTCATCTTGATCTTGCTCGTGGCTGCCGTGGCGATAGGCGCGGGTGGCTTCTACCTCGGCCGCCGCAACGCGGGCGACATGCCCGCTGCCGGGGCGAACGACAAGAGCGCCGACAAAAAGGTCTTGTACTGGCACGACCCGATGGTGCCGGGCCCGCGCTTCGACAAGCCGGGCAAGTCGCCGTTCATGGACATGCAGCTGGTGCCCGTCTACGCCGACAGCGATGCGGCCGACGCGGGCGTGAAAGTCAGCCCGACGGTGCAGCAGAACCTCGGCATTCGTTACGCAGCCGTGCGGCGCGCCGAGCTGCCGATCTCGTTCGAAGCGGTCGGCACCGTGCAGTTCGACGAGCGGCTCAGCGTGGTGGTGCAGATGCGGGCCGCAGGCTACGTCGAACAGCTGCGGGTGCGCGCGCCGATGGAGCGTGTGCGCAAGGGCCAGCCGCTCGCGACCGTGTTCTCGCCGGAGTGGCTGGGCCCGCAGAACGAACTGCTGGCGCTGCAGCGTGCTGGCGTTGCGCCCGAGCTCGTTGCGGCGGCGCGCGAGCGGCTGAAGGCGATGTCGATCCCCGACGAACTGGTTCGCCAGAGTGAAGCAGCCGGCACGGCCCAGGCCCGCTACACGCTCAGCGCGCCGGTCGGTGGGGTGGTGGCCGAGCTCGGTGTGCGCGAGGGTGTGGCCGTCACACCGGGCATGACGCTCTTTCGCATTGCCGGGCTGGAGAAGGTCTGGGCCGTGGCCGAGGTGCCGGAGGCGCAGGCCGCGCGCCTGGCGCGTGGCCAGAAGGTCAAGGCGGCGCTTCAGGCCGATGCCGGCCGCGTGTTCGACGGCACGCTCACCGAGATCGTGCCGCAGGTCAGTGCCAGCACGCGCACGCTGCAGGCCCGCTTCGAGGTCGACAACCGGGAGGGCCAGCTCGCACCGGGCATGCTCCTGCGCCTTCAGGTGGCCGGGCCGGCGAGCGCACGCCTGCTCGTGCCGACCGAAGCGGTGATCCGCACCGGCAGGCGCGCGATCGTGATGGTGCGCAACCCGGCCGGTGGCTTCGAAGCGCGCGACGTGTCGGTCGGTGCCGAGATCGGTGACGAGATCGAAATCACCCAGGGCGTGAAGGAAGGCGAGGAGGTCGTTGCAAGCGGCCAGTTCCTCATCGACTCCGAAGCGCGGCTGCGCTCGGTGACGGGCAGCATGGCGGCCCCTGCGGCTTCGGCAGCATCTGCACCACCTGCAGCGGCGGCGAGTGCATCGATGCCAACGGTGCCAGTGGCCGGCATCCACGCCGCGGAAGGCAAGGTCGAAAGCGTCAGCGCTGACGACATCACCATTTCGCACGGACCCGTGGCCTCGCTGAAGTGGCCGCCGATGACGATGGGCTTCGGCAAGCCCGACGCCAAGGCCTTCGCCGACGTGAAGCCCGGCGATACGGTGCGCTTCGAATTCCGCGAGGGCGGTGCGTCTGGCTACGAGCTGGTGTCGGTTCAGCGCGTGCGGGGTGGCAAATGATTGCGGCGCTCATCCGCAGCTCGATCGGCAACCGGGCGCTGGTCCTGATCGTGACTGTCTTCCTCGTGGCCGCCGGCCTGTGGTCGGTCAAGAACACGGCGCTCGATGCCTTGCCCGACCTCTCGGACACGCAGGTCATCGTGCGCACGCCCTACCCGGGCAAGGCACCGCAGATCGTCGAAGACCTGGTGACCTACCCGCTGACCACCACGATGCTCAGCGTGCCCGGCGCGAAGACGGTGCGGGGCTATTCGTTCTTCGGCGATTCGTTCGTCTACGTGCTGTTCGATGACAAGACCGACCCTTACTGGGCGCGCTCGCGCGTGGTCGAGTACCTCAACCAGGTGCAGGCGCGGTTACCGCCCGGCGCCAGTGCTTCGCTTGGACCCGATGCCACCGGCCTGGGTTGGGTCTACGAGTACGCGCTGGTCGACCGCACTGGCAAGAACGATCTGGGGCAGCTGCGTGCGTTGAACGACTGGTTCCTGAAGTTCGAACTGAAGACCGTGCCCGACGTGGCCGAGGTCGCCAGCATCGGCGGCATGGTGCGGCAGTACCAGGTCGTGCTCGACCCCGACCGCATGCGCGGGCTGGGCATCACGCAGGCGATGGTGATGAGCGCGCTGCAGAAGGCGAACCAGTCCGCCGGGGGCTCGGTGGTCGAGATGGCCGAGGCCGAGTACATGGTGCGCTCGCGCGGCTTTCTGCAATCGCTCGACGACTTCCGCAGCATTCCGCTGTCGGTGGCGGGTGCCACGCCGGTGCTGCTGAAGGACGTGGCCACCGTCCAGATTGGGCCGGAGATGCGGCGCGGCATCGCCGAACTCGACGGGCAGGGCGAGGTGACCGGCGGCGTCGTTGTCATGCGCTCGGGCAAGAACGCCCGCACCACCATCGATGCGGTGAAGGCCAAGCTCGCTGCGCTCAAGCCGAGCCTGCCGCCTGGCGTCGAGATCGTGCCGACTTACGACCGCTCGCTGCTCATCGACCGGGCCGTTGACAACCTGCGTGCCAAGCTGATCGAAGAGTTCATCGTGGTCGCGCTGGTCTGCGCCATCTTCCTGTTCCATGTGCGCTCGGCGCTGGTGGCGGTGGTGGCGCTGCCGGTGGGTGTGCTGATCGCGTTCGCGGTGATGCACTGGCAGGGCGTCAGCGCGAACATCCTGAGCCTGGGCGGCATCGCGGTGGCCATCGGCGCCATGACCGATGCTTCGGTGGTGATGGTCGAGAACTTTGCGAAGCACCTCGAAGCGTTCGAGGCTGCGCAGGGCCGGCAGCCGACCGTCGCGGAGCGCTGGGGCCTTGTCGCGCAGTCATGCGTTGAAGTCGGGCCGGCGCTGTTCTTCTCGCTGCTGGTGATCGCGCTGTCGTTCCTGCCGGTGTTTGCGCTCGAGGCGCAAGAGGGGCGCCTGTTCTCGCCGCTTGCCTTGACCAAGACCTATGCGATGGCGGCTGCGGCCGGCCTGTCGGTCACGCTGGTTCCGGTGCTGATGGGCTACTTCATTCGAGGCCGCGTGCCGCACGAGCGATCCAACCCGATCAACCGTGTGCTGATGGCGGTGTATCGGCCGGCGCTCGACGCCGTGCTCCGGTTCCCGAAGGCGACGTTGGTCGTTGCCGCCGTGCTGCTGGGGTTGACGGTGGTTCCGGCGCTGCGCCTGGGCGCCGAGTTCATGCCGGCGCTCGACGAGGGCGATCTGCTGTACATGCCGAGCGCGCTGCCCGGCCTCTCGGTGTCGAAGGCGTCGCAGCTGTTGCAGCAGACCAACCGCCTCATCAAGACCGTGCCCGAAGTCGAGCGGGTCTTCGGCAAGGCCGGCCGTGCCGACACCGCCACCGACCCGGCGCCGCTCGAGATGTTCGAGACCACCATCCAGTTCAAGCCGCGTGACCAGTGGCGAGCGGGCATGACCGCCGACAAGCTGGTCGAAGAGCTCGACCGCGTGGTCAAGGTGCCGGGCCTCACCAACGTGTGGGTGCCGCCCATCCGCAACCGCATCGACATGCTCGCCACCGGCATCAAGAGCCCCGTCGGCATCAAGGTCGCGGGGGCCGACCTCGCGGTGATCGACAAGCTCACGACGCAAATCGAGGCGGCGGTGAAGCAGGTGCCGGGCGTGTCGTCCGCGCTTGCCGAGCGGCTGACCGGCGGGCGCTACATCGACGTCGACGTGGACCGCCTGGCCGCTGCGCGCTACGGCCTGTCGGTGGCCGACGTGCAGGCCATCGTCTCCACCGCCATCGGCGGCGACAACGCGGGCGAGCTCATCCAAGGGCGCGAACGCTACCCGATCAACGTCCGCTATCCGCGCGAGATTCGCGACTCGCTGGAGCGCCTTCGGCAGTTGCCCTTCGTGACGGAGAAAGGCGCGCAGCTCCTGCTGCAGGACGTGGCCGCGATCTCGATCCAGGACGGCCCGCCGATGCTGCGCAGCGAGAACGCGCGGCTGTCGGGCTGGGTGTATGTCGACGTGCGCGGCCGCGACTTGCGCTCGGTGGTCAACGACATGCAGACGGTGGTGGCCGGGCAGGTCGCGATGCCCGCGGGTTATGCCGTGTCGTGGTCGGGCCAGTTCGAGTACCTGGAGCGTGCCACCGAGCGGCTGAAGCTCGTGGTGCCGGCCACGCTGGCCGTCATCTTCGTGCTGCTCTACCTGCTGTTCCGCTCGTTCGGTGATGCAGCGCTCGTGATGGCCGCAGTGCCGTTCTCGCTGGTCGGTGGTTTCTGGCTGGTGTGGGCGCTCGGGCACGCCGTGTCTGTCGCCACGGTGGTCGGCTTCATCGCACTCGCCGGCGTGGCGGCGGAGTTCGGTGTGGTGATGCTCATCTACCTGAAGAACGCCCATGCCCGTCGATTGCTGGCCGGCGAGCCCGACAACGAGGAGACGCTGCTCGCCGCCATCCGCGAAGGCGCGGTGCTTCGCGTGCGGCCGAAGGCGATGACGGTTGCGGTGGTGATGGCGGGCCTGCTGCCCATCCTGTTCGGAACCGGCACGGGCTCGGAGGTGATGACGCGCATCGCCGCGCCCATGGTCGGTGGCATGGTCACCGCGCCGCTGCTCAGCATGCTGGTCATCCCGGCAGCCTGGTACCTGGTGCGGCGGCGCGCGGTGCGGGCAGTGAGCCGTGATGAGCGTGTTGAACTCGCTGCCGACTCGCCACCATGAAAACGGCCCGCACGTGGCGGGCCGGGTCTGCGCCGAAGCGCGAGGAGAGAGATGGGGCTGGTTCGGCGGGCCCTACAGCCCAGCCACCTTGGGTGATGCGCTCGCGGTCTTGGTGGCGACTTTCTTCTCGGCTTTCACGGTAGCGACCTGCTTGGTCGTTGCCTTCTTCGCGACCACGGCCTTGTCGCTCGTGGGCGAGGCCATGGCGTCTTTGCTGCCTTCTGCGCCGGGGCACGCAAATGCGCTGCCGGCGACGAGTGCCAGGGGAATCAAGAGGTACTTCATGATGGGCTCCTGTGTGGGTGGACGATGAACGGCGTGGTGCGCCAGCGATGTGTACCCGATCATGCAGCGATCCAACGCCCACCGGCGGGTCATGGTTTTTAGGGGATTCGTGACACCCCTCAGTCGCCCTCAGTTCTCCGTTCTCCGTTCTCCGTTCGCCTTGAGCTTGTCGAAGGGTGCGCCGTGCACTGCGCTGGCTCCCTTCGACAGGCTCAGGGCGATCGGAATACAGGCTCAGCCCGAACGGTGGGGCTACACGACGCTGCGGTGCCGCTCAATGCAGGTGCCCAGCACCTCGTCGCCGCTGCGCTGCCACCAGTTGCCGGCCGAGAAAATCTCGACCTCGCTGTAGCCGGCGAAGCCTTCGGCTTCGACCCAGCTGCGGATGCGCGGGATGTCGATCACGCCGTCGCCCATCATTCCGCGGTCGTTCAGCGGGTCGGTGGTGGGCACGAGCCAGTCGCACACGTGGAAGGCGAGCAGGCGGTCGCGGCCGGCGCGCTGGACCTGCGCCTGCAGCTTCGGGTCCCACCACACGTGGTAGACGTCCACGGCCACACCGAGCGCACCGCTGCGTTGCGGGTCGAGTTCGTCGCACACGTCGAGCGCGTGCTCCAGCGTGTTGATGCAGGCGCGGTCGGCAGCGTAGGTGGGGTGCAGGGGTTCGATGGCGAGCGGCATGTTTCGCTTGCGCGCTTCTTGCAGCAGCGTGGCGATGCCGTCGCGTACCATCGCGCGGGCCGAGGCGATGTCCTTGTGCTGCGGCTTGCCCGCCAAGGCGCCGGGCAGGCTGCCCACCACCAGCACCAGGCAGGGCGCGCCGAGTTCGCAGGCCTCGTCGAGCGCACGCAGGTTCTCGTCCTTCGCGTTGGGCTCGGTGAACATGCCGCCGCGGCAGTAGCCGGACAACTCCAGCCCGTGTGCGCGCAAGGTGCTTGCCGTGGCAGCCAACCCCGCGGCGGCCACCTGGTCGCGCCAGGGTGACACGGCGCGGATGCCGTGGCGTGCACACGCGTCGAGGATGTCCAGCAGCGGCCAATCGCGCCCGTGCTGCTTGCGCACGGTGGCGGTGTTGATCGACAGCCAGCGGTGGTCGGTGCTGAAGTCGCGCATCATGCGGGTCATGCGTCCACACCGTGCAGCGCGAGCAGCGTGCGCATGCGCCGCGCTGCGCGCTCGGGGTCTTCGATCAGCCCGGCCGCGTCGGCCAGCCTGAACAGCTCGGCAAAGTGCGGCAACGAGCGGGTGCTCTGCTGGCCGCCCACCATCACGAAGTGCGGCTGGTGGCCGTTCAGCCAGGCCATGAACACCACACCGGTTTTGTAGAAGCGCGTGGGTGCCTTGAAGATGTGGCGCGAGAGCGGCACGGTGGGCTCGAGGATGGCGTTGAAGCGTGCGGTGTCGCCGGCGGCCAAGGCACCGAGCGCCGCACTCGCTGCGGGCGCGATGGCGTCGAAGATGCCGAGCAGCGCGTCGCTCTGCTTGTGCGTTGTGGCCTCACCCACACCATCACCGGCGATCAACTCGGCGTAGTTGAAATCGTCGCCCGTGTACATGCGCACACCCGCGGGCAGGCGGCGGCGCATCGCGATCTCCTTGTCCTTGTCGAGCAGCGAGATCTTGATGCCGTCGACCTTGTTCGGGTGGGCCGCAATGATGCCGAGCGCGGTGTCCATCGCCGCTTCCACATGGCTGCTGCCCCAGTACCCCGCCAGCGCGGGGTCGAACATCTCGCCGAGCCAGTGCAGCACCACCGGCTGCTTCGCCTGGCTCAGCACCCGGCTGTACACGCGCTCGTAGTCGGCCGGGCTCTTGGCCACACGCGCGAGCGCGCGGCTGGCCATCACGATCAGCCTGCCGCCGAGTTTCTCGATCGCGGCCATCTGCTCTTCGTACGCGCGGATCACGTCGTCGACGCTCTTCGCCGCATCGGGCGCCAGCTGGTCGGTGCCGCAGCCGCTGGCGACCAGCGCGCCGGGCATGTCGCGCGCAGCGTCGAGGCTGCGGCGGATCAGCTCCAGCGAAGTGGGCCAGTCGAGCCCCATGCCGCGCTGTGCGGTGTCCATCGCCTCGGCCACGCCCAGGCCCATGCCCCACAGGCGCTGGCGGTAGGCGATGGTGGTGTCCCAGTCGATCGCGCAGGCTAGCCACGGGTCGACGTTCGCGCGCGCATCGGCCACCACGTGTGCGGCCGAGTACGCGATGCGGTTGAACTGCGTGCCGGGCCGGGCGGGCGCAATGCCCGGGGTGCCGCGCAGGGTGTAGGGCTGCAGCGTGCCGTCGCTCGCCGGAAGGTTGAGGCGCATCGTCATCGCACTACCTCGTCAAAACTTGAGCGCGGGCACGTCGACCCAGCGCCGCTCTTTCCAGCTCTGCAGCGCGGCGTCGACCAGCTGCACGCCCTTGGCGCCTTCGGGCAGCGTCCACACATACGGCGCGTCTTCCACCACGTGGCGGATGAACGCCTCCCACTGGATCTTGAAGCCGTTGTCGTAGACCTGCGAGTCCGGCACTTCCTGCCATTGGTCGAAGAAGTTCATCGTCTGCTGGACGTCGGGGTTCCACACCGGGCGCGGCGTGGTCACGCGGCTCTGCGCGCGGCAGCTCTGCAGGCCCGCCACGGCCGAGCCGTGCGTGCCGTCGACGTGAAAGGTCACGAGGTCGTCACGCCGCACACGCGTGGCCCAGCTCATGGTGAGCTGCGCCACCACCGGCTCGCCGTTGTGGCCCTTGAGTTGCGCGGTGGCGTAGGCTGCGTCGTCGGCGGTGGCGGTGTAGGGCTTGCCGGCCTCGTCCCAGCGCTTGTCGATGTGAGTCGCGCCCAGGCAGGTGATGGACTGCACTTCGCCGAACAGGTTGTCGAGCACGTAGCGCCAGTGGCACATCATGTCGAGGATCATCCCGCCGCCGTCTTCCTTGCGGTAGTTCCAGCTCGGGCGCTGGATGGGCTGCAGGTCGCCTTCGAACACCCAGTAGCCGAAGTCGATGCGCGCGCTCAGCATGCGGCCGAAGAAGCCCGCGCGGCGCAGCATGTCGAGCTTGCGCAGGCCGGGCAGGAACAGCTTGTCCTGCACTGCGCCATGCTTCAGGCCGCTGGCCTGTGCCACCTTGGCGATCTCCACCGCCTCGTTCAAGTTGGTCGCGATCGGCTTCTCGCAGTACACGTGCTTGCCGGCGCGGATGGCATCGGCCAGCAGGCGAGGGCGCATCTGCGTCGTGCCGGCGTCGAAAAAGACGGTGTCGTCCTTGTTGGCGAGTGCGGCCGCGAGGTCGGTGCCCCAGCGCGGGATGTTGTGTGCCTTGGCCAGTGCTTCCATCTTCTCGGCATTGCGGCCGATGAGGATGGGGTCGGGCATCACCTTGTCGCCGTTGGCAAGCGTCACGCCGCCCTGGTTGCGAATGGCCACGATGGAGCGGATGAGGTGCTGGTTCATGCCCATGCGTCCGGTGACGCCGTGCATGATCAGACCGAGTCGTTGGGTCGGCATGTGAGCTTTCTGCTGTTGAGTTGATGTCGTGAGCGGCGAGGCCGGCTTACTGCGGCGTCAGGCCCGCTTCCTTCACCAGCTTGGCGTTGGTGGCGATCTCGCCCTTGATGTAGGTGTCGAACTCGGCGGGTTTCATCGTCCAGGCATCCAGGCCCAGCTGCAGGAAGCGCTCTTTCACTTCGGGCGCGGCCAGCGCCTTGGCCACTTCGGCGTTGAGGCGTTCGACGATCTCGTGCGGCGTCTTGGCCGGCACCATCATCCCGATCCAGAAGTTGAATTCGGAACCCGGCACGCCCGCCTCGGCAGTGGTGGGCACATCGGGCAGCGCACTCGAGCGCCGCGGCGAGCCCACGGCCAGCGCCTGCAGCTGGCCACTCTTGATCTGCCCGATCACCGGGGCGATCGGCGAGAAGTAGTAATCCACGCGGCCAGCGATCACCTCGTTCACCGCTTCGGCCGAGCCCTTGAACGGGATGTTGGTCGCCTTGATGCCGGCGGCCAGGCGGAACTTCTCTGCGTTGAGGTGCGTGGCGCTGCCTTGCCCGGCCGACGCGTAGTTGAGCCCGTTCGGCGAGGCCTTCGCGGCGGCCAGCAGATCTTTCAGCGTCTTCAGGTTCTTCGACGGCGACACCACCAGCGCATTGGGCACGGCGGCAATCGGCGTCACGCCGGCAATGTCGACCACGGTGTCGAACGGCAGCTTGGCAAACGTCGACGGGCTCACCGTGTGCGACGACGAGTGAATCATGATCGTGTAGCCGTCGGGTGCGGCCGTGGCCAGCGCCGTCTGGCCGATGGTGCCGCTGGCGCCGCCCTTGTTGTCGATGACGAGCTGCTGGCCGAGGCTGGCCGACACCTTGTCGCTGATGGCGCGGGCCACGATGTCGGTGGTGCTGCCGGCGGCAAACGGAACGATCACGCGGATCGGTTTGCTCGGGTAGGTCTCGGCCAGGGTGGCGGCCGGCAGGCAGCCCAGGCCTGCGACGGCCAGCAACACCAGTCGGCGGGAAAGAAGCGGGGTGGTCTGCATCGTTGTCTCCTGTGGTCTTCGATCTCGGCTATTAGTTCACCATCTGGTGAATTCGAGATCATTTTGGAGCAACGGCCGCGCCGCAGTCAACCGCCGGGATTACTCCCTCAGTACATACCCCAGGATCACATCGCAGATGTGCGAGAGCCGCTCGTTCAAGGCCTTCGGCGACATCAGATCGCGCCCGAAAATGGTCGAGAGCGTGTGCTGGTTCGACAGGTAGAAGTAGGCGATACCGGCGATCGAGATGTAGAGCTGCAGCGGGTCGACTCCGCCGCGAAAGACGCCCGTTGCCCGGCCGCGCTCGAGGATGCCGCCCAGCGCCTCGATCAGCGGCGTGTTGAGCGCGCGGGCGCGCTCCGAGCCCTTGATGTGCCGCGCACGGTGCAGGTTTTCGCTGTTGAGCAGCGTCAGGAACTCCGGGTGTTCAAGGTAGTAGTTCCAGGTGAATTCGGTGAGCCGGCGCACCGCCTGCTCGGGCGGCATGTCGGCCAGATGCAGCTGCTGCTCGGCTTCGCGAATGCTGAGGTAGGCCTCTTCCAGCACCGCGCGGAACAGCTCCTCCTTGTTCTCGAAGTAGTAGTAGATGAGCTTCTTGTTGATGGCCGCCCGCTGGGCGATGCGGTCCACGCGGGCGCCGCCCAGGCCGTACTCGGCGAACTCGTCGCGCGCGGCCGCGAGGATGGCTTCGCGGGAGCGATCGGCGTCTCGGGTGCGCGGTGCGTCGGCGGGCACGTCGGCCGGTACTGCAGGGCTCGTGCTCGCGCGGGTGCGGCGCTCGGGAGGGTCTTTTTTCATGCCCGCGAGGATAAGCGCTACGCTGGCCTTCCTCGCGTTTAATCACCAATTGGTGATTAAAACTCAAGCTTCACGCGGTCGGGCTGCTGCGCTGCTTGCGGGTGTACGGCAGCGCAAACAGGTACAGGCCGGTCAACAGCTGCAGGAAGAGCGGCGGCAGCGGCGAGTAGGTGATCCACGCTGGAGGCTCACCCGGCTGCATGGCCCTGGCCGCGAAATTCGCGATCACCGCGACCGTGAAAACGATGGACAGCCAGCGGTGGCTCTGCCGCATCCACACGTCCCAGTTCATTGCGACCTCCGGGACATGGCAAAGACCGCGGTCGTTTCCCATCCGTTGCCCGGCGACACAAGCGATGCCGCAAGCGCTGCTTCCCGATCCCTCGCATACAAGCCGACCTCATCTACACCTTGAGCCATGGAACCTCCGTTGATTGGAGTTCCGTTTTTACCGGCCGACTCGTCTGGACGCTTCTCCGAAACTGCGGTCTTGAAATCTGGGCGAGCGCGCAGCCTCTGCCTCAGCCGCCTTCGCGGTCTGCGTCGGCACTTCGCGCTGGGGCCGGTGGGGAGCACCACGGGGTGCACGCTGCGGCAGACACACAACGACCGAGGACTCACCATGCCTGCAATCACTCCTGCGCAGAGCTCGCCTCCCAGGATCACGTCGCTGCGCCCCGAGACCGAAGGCGCGAGCACCAGCGAAATCGTCCCGGCTCAGCGGTCTCCGCAATTCAGTGGACCCGAAGGACTGCGCGCGCGGAGCCGGACCGGCGTAGAGGCCTCCCCGCTTCGCACGCCGGATTCGCAGGCGCCGCTGCTGTCGACGCGACCAACGCCGAGTTCGCCGCTGAGCGATCGGGTCGTCGCGGGCCAGCTCCAGGGCGTGGTGATGGCGTCGCTCGGTGTGCGGGAGCTGTCGCCAGACGTCGAGGCGCGTCTCGTCGAGAACGCGGGCGTGCTGCGCGGAAAAGGGTTCGACACGGCCGAGAAGGTGGAGGGCCTGCTCAAGAGCGCCTGGCGGCACGACTCGATCCTGGCCGTCGGCGCCTTGGGACTGACCGGGAGCGCGGGCTACGCCATCGGCATGGAACTCGCGAGCGAGAAGCTGGTGGCCAAACTGCCCGGGCACATCCTGCGCAATCCGTCGGCAATGGGCATGGTGGTCGGCCTGGGTGTCGGAGTCCTGGACGTGGCCATCAGCGTCATGGGCCAGGCGACGGTCAAGCCACTGATCTACAACGGAGCCGAAGGCAACGCGCTCTTGCCGCCCTCAATTGAAGTGCCGCGGGGCGCCGAGGCCATCATGGATTCGATCAAATTGGCCACGAGCGCCAACTTCCTGAAGAACCTGCCACGCCTCCCGGCGCCCGGCCTCCAGGCCTTTGCCGAAAGGCACCTGCATGGCGTGCAGGATGGTTCGATCCTGCGACGCACCGCCGATCGCATCGACGTGGGGCTGGATGCGGGCCTGGGCATTGCCGCTTCAGCCGCCGTGCAGTTCAAGAACCTCACGGGCGCCACAGGGTACGACGCCCGCATGCTGTTGCGCAGCGACCTGGGCGGGGTCATCGACAAGATGCAAGGCAGCTACAAGGACAGCCTGGCGAATGTGGCCCGGAGCGTTGGCTCGGCGCTGACGCAGCCGGCCGTGCCGCTGGCGGTGGTGGCCACCGTCGGCGTGTTCATCTCCGAACTCTTCGCGGCCAACGCGATGATCGACAGCGCAGGCCATGCAGCAGCCGGCAGCCACGGCGCGCTGCCGGCCGACCGTGCCGACTGGAGTGTGATGACAGGCAAGCGGGCGTCGAGTGTCGCGTTGATGGCGCTCATGACCGCCACCATCGAGTTCGGCGCTCCCATCGTCGCCGCGGGTGCGGATCGCTTGTCCGGTGCTGCCACGGGTGCCGCCAAGGCAGCGGCGGGCAAGGTCAGCGATGCGACGATGAGCGCGATCGCGTTTGTCGGCGAATCGGCAGGTCGCCTGCCGAACATCGGTGCCTGGGTGACGCAGCGACTCGGCTTGCACTCAGGGGAAGCGTCCCACGCGGACATCGAGATGGGCCCGGCCCCGCATCACTCGGTGCGGATCGAAGAGCTTCCGACGTGATGGCAAGTCCGCTTCAGCCAGTCACCGTGACCGGTTGGTGAAGCTCGCGTTGCCGAGCCCGGTGCCAATCGTCAGCACGGCCCAGCGCGTGACGTCCAGCGTGCAGGGCAGCTCGCTGAGGCCTTGAACGACGGCGTCGTTGTGCATCAGCACCAGCGTGTCGGCGTCTGAGATGCGGGGGATGTTTTCGCGGATGCGGCTCGGCAGGTGAAAGCTGGCGCGGTACCAGTCGCCGGGCAGGTTCTGCGCGCCTCGATCGATCGAGCCGTCGCTGCGAATCACGCCCGGGCAGGAGATGCCGACAAAGGGAAGCAGCGGGATGCGATGGGCCGCGGCGTGATCGATGAGCCGCCGCAGCATCTCGACGATGCCTTCCACCAGGTCGTTCTGCGGCGCCTTGCTGTCGGCATGGCGCCACTTCTCGCTGTGGAGCACGCGTGCGTCCACTGGGTCGCCACCCAGCTGCGGCTCGACGATGCCGCAGCGCACGTTCGTGCCGCCGATGTCCACCGCGAGAAAGGCATGCCCATCCGGGCCGCGAGGGCTCATCGGAAGCCAGCCGACCAGGCCGCCGTCGTCGGCTCCATGGTGAATCGGTCGCAGCTCCACCGCGATGCCTTGGCCCGTCAGCGCCCGCTGAGTGCGGTAGATGGCGAGCTTGCCGATGGCGCTTTCCTTGAATCCGCCGCCGACCACGATGCGCTCGACGCCGGCCCAGCCGGGGTGCCGCATGAAGCGGCCGATGACGTAGGCCAGCCGGGCAGAGAAGTCGTTGATCGCCAGCGCGACCATTCGTGCCGCTTCGGTGCCGCCCGAGGAGGCGATGCGGTCCAACTCCTCCTTGCTCATCTGGTCGGGCGGGCTGGCGCCGAACGGATCGCGGCCCGCCCGCTCCAGCGTGAGCTGCCAGGCCTTCAAGACCTTGCGAAAGGCGGTCTCGCTGGCCTGGTCACCCACCAGGCCCTGCGCGTCTTCAAGCTCCAGGCTGTAGCTGGTGATGGACACGCGGTCCAGTTCGCGTTCGCCGTGGGTGGGTGCGGGCTTCGAAGCGGCAGCCGTTGGGGTGGAGTTTGAATTCAATGCCATGAGGCGCGAGCATGCTCCGCCATCATGACAAGGGCTTCAGGCTGACCCTGACGGCGGCTCGGATTGCGGCGCGTGCGGGCGAAAGAAGAAATTGATCGCAGTCTCCGGCGGTGTCGCAAAGTCGGTTCGCTGAAGGTCTTCGGCCAGCTTCTCGACATCGTCTTCATGCATGGCCGGCAGGTACAGCTTGATGCGTGCCGCGGCGCGCGAGATCCACTCTTGTTCGGAGATTTCCTTGAGGCGATTTTTTTTCATCGGCGCATTGTTGAAGGCGGGTCCGCGCTTCGCCATCCCTCTTGGATAGGCCCCCGTTCATGCGTCCCACCTTTCGGGGTGTCGGTAAATCTTTCCATGAGCTGCCTTGCCAAAACCCTCCCCGCGATTCATGAAAATCGCCAGTTTGGATTCATGATCACCCGACTGGAGCGATGCTGCTTGCCGAGCCACCATGCAGGACGGGACCGACAGGCCCCCGCAGCGGCCAACCGGCGCTGTGAGACCGTTACAGGAGAATCTCTATGCAATGGCAAACACCCACCGCGACTGATTTCCGCTTCGGCTTTGAAATCACGATGTACGTCGCAGCCCGCTGATCGCGGCGCTTCGTCACATCGCCTGCACCCCGGGTTCGCCTGGGGTGCTGGCCCTTCGCTTTTGAATCCTGTGTTCTGACCCCTGCTCGGGCCTCCGCCAACCATGCGCATCACCGTTCTGGGCTCGGCCGCCGGTGGCGGTTTTCCACAGTGGAACTGCAACTGTGCCAATTGCGCCGGCGTGCGCTCGGGCACTGTACGTGCCAAGCCGCGCACGCAATCGTCCATCTTCATCCGGCCTGACGATTCACTCGATGGCGTGCTGTTCAACGCCTCGCCCGACATCCTCGAGCAGATCCGCAGCCACCCCGACTTGCAGCCAGCCCGTGCCGTGCGCGACACCGCCATCGCCGGCATCGTGCTGATGGACGGCCAGATCGACCACGCCACCGGGCTCTTCATGCTGCGCGAGCGCGGCTCGCCACTGCCGCTGTGGTGCACCGACGCGGTCGAAGAAGACCTGACCCAGGGCAACCCGGTGTTGCGCGTGCTGTCGCACTTCTGCGGCGTGCAGCGCCAGCGCATCGGCCTCGATGGCGCGACCTTCACCGTGCCCGGCGTGCCCGGCCTCGCGTTTCGCGCGATGCCCTTGTCGAGCAAGGCGGCTCCGTATTCGCCGCACCGCGACAACCCGGTGCCGGGTGACAACCTGGGCATCACCATCATCGACACGCGCAGCGGCAGCAGCGTGTTCTACGCGCCTGGGCTCGGTGCCATCACGCCGCCCGTGTTCGACGCCATGTCATCGGCCGATGCGGTCATGGTCGACGGCACTTTCTGGACCGATGACGAGATGAAGTCGCTCGGCCTCAGCAAGAAGTCGGCGCGCGACATCGGCCACCTGCCGCAGTCGGGCGAGGGCGGAATGATCGAGTGGATGGGCAAGCTGCCACGCGCCACGCGCCGCCTGCTGATCCACATCAACAACACCAACCCCATCCTCGACGAAGACTCGAGCCAGCGCGCCGAACTCACGCGCGCCGGCATCGAGGTCTGCGAGGACGGCATGAACATCCAACTCTGACCGGCGACCACTCACCATGCGCGCAGACATCAACCAGGCCGCCCGTCACCCGGCCGAGAACACCGGTCAGCCGGCCTGGAGCCGCAGCGAGTTCGAAGCCCAGCTGCGCGAGCGCGGCAAGTCGTATCACATCCATCACCCGTTCAACGTGATGCTGAATACCGGCAAGGCGACGCCCGAGCAGGTGCGTGGCTGGGTGGCCAACCGGTTCTATTACCAGATCGCGATCCCGATCAAGGACGCGGCGATCCTCTCCAACTGCCCGGATGGCGCGGTGCGCCGCGAGTGGATCCAGCGCATCCTCGACCACGACGGTTTCGAGATTGGCGGCATCAAGGACGCAGGCGGCATCGAGGCCTGGCTGCGCCTGGCCGAAGCCGTGGGCCTCACGCGCGAAGAGGTGCAAGACCTGCGGCACGTGGCACCGGCCATGCGCTTCGCCGTCGACGCGTACATCAACTTCGCGCGGCGCGCGCCGTGGCAAGAGGCGGTGTGCTCGTCGCTCACCGAACTCTTCGCGCCCGAGATCCACAAGCAGCGGCTGGCCACCTGGCCCGAGCACTACACGTGGATCGAGCCCGACGGTTTGAGCTACTTCCGCAACCGCGTCAGCCAAGCGCGGCGCGACGTGGAGCAGGGCCTGTCGGTCACGCTGGAGCACTTCAACACGCGTTCGCTGCAGGAGCGGGCGCTCGAGGTGCTGCAGTTCAAGCTCGACATCCTGTGGGCGATGAACGACGCGATGGCGATCAAGTACGGAACCGCCAACAAA
>Ga0307515_10007821_pt1 | contig 21030 bp, 19 predicted proteins | sample 17_EM_MG_FD_194513 | JGI IMG/M metagenome (GOLD analysis project Ga0307515, IMG submission 194513) | Populus trichocarpa ectomycorrhiza microbial communities from riparian zone in the Pacific Northwest, United States - 17_EM | ecosystem: Host-associated > Plants > Roots > Unclassified | place...
TGCTACCTTCTCGACCACTTTTCCCAGACAATTTAACAACGTTATCACCCTGTATGCTTTGGCGACTCCGTAATCTGGCTTATTCGGTTTCGGTATAACCACCCCCTTCGCTTCCTTCCAAACTCGCGGGTGTATTCCTAACCTAAAAGACATTTTGACAACATTAATTATTCTCTGAGAGTCCCACTCCCACAATAATCGTATTGCCTTAAACCCCAGTCTATCCGGACCAGGTGCCTTCTTTACTGACTGATCGAATAAAGCCACTCGAATATCCTCATCAGTAATCTTTTTCCACATTTCTCCTCCCTCTTCTTGGGCCTTTCTCTCCACACCCTTCAAAGGTTTCGGAAACGCTTCTTCTTTTATCAACTCTGCCTTATCCTCCCAGGACTCCGCCACCTCTCCGGTCCTAGATCTCAAAGTCTTTGTCGTTTGTTGTCCGCCTGGTTTCGTATATCTCAACGCCTGCCAGACCTGGTCTCTTGTGGCTGAAGTTAGAAACTTCCTCCACATCTCCGTTTTTGATTGTCGGATTATTCTTCGTAGGTTGCTTCGCTGCCTCTTAACTTGTTGCTGCGATGCTTCCCCTTTCTTTCTTGCTCTCTTTATCGATCCCAAAATTTTTCGATTTTCCGCGATCTCCGCCGTCCACCACCTCTTTGATCTCGCGCAAACCTTAACCTTTTTGCAGTACCTATTGAGATGATTAACAAAGTTCCGCTGCATCCACTCAGCCTCTCTCTGTAACTCATCCCCACTGCTCTTCTCATTCAAAACAGGTCTCTTTGAGCTCTTATCCTCCCACTCTTTTTTTGCTTTTTTATAATTTTCTTCCTCCTCTTTTGACTTAAGCCCATCAATATCCCATCCTGTAATTTTTCGCGACACTTTGACTCCTTCCCCTTCGTCCCATCTTAACTGGGCACACACAATCGCGTGATCCGAAGTAGTTGCCAAGTCTGTTGAAGTCTCTAATCTATCAGCCATCGAGGCTTTAGTAATAAAGAAATCAATAAGCGATCCCGAAGTTTCGCCATTTCTCGTATTTGAATGGGTTTCTTCCCCATCCGTAACGTCGATCAAGTCGTACTCATCCATAAGATTTTCCAAAAAGTTCGCATCTCGTCTTGGTGGGCACTGCGGGTCCCATCTATCACTGTGAGCATTCCAATCTCCTCCCAAGAGAATCTTTTCCTGCTCCATAATCTCATTCCATCTTGCTGTCTGTGCCGGTCTGCCTTGACTCCTCACTCCCTCCTTTTGTCTCAGCTGATCGTACACATTCACCAATCTCATCTTTCTACCCATCGGGTATCTTATATCAAACACCTGTACATCTCCGTCTCCCCCCTTATCCACTTCCGAAAATTCCAGGTGTGTATCTCTTCTTATTGCGGTCATGGTTCGTCCTCCCCTAACCAACCTATATCCTGGGTGACTGATGTTGTATCCTTCTCTTTCCTCATACGGTTCTTGCAACATCACAACATCAGCCCCCCAAACAAGTCCTGTCTCCAACGCTCCCATAGTCGCCTCATACCCCCTTCCACAGTTATGCATTACGCATTTCACCATGACTTCATGGGGGTTTCTTGGGTCCCTGCGTTAGAAGATTCTCCTTCCGTCTCTTGTGTCGCAACGACTTGGACTTCCGGTTCCTTTTCGATTTGCTCATCATTCTGAGCCTTCTTTTCCGCATCTGCAGTCGATGGTCCCCCATCCTCTGTATGATCCGGCTTCTTCTGTTGATCGGTGGTAATATTTCGACGCTCCCCCTCTCTCTCCTTCCAAGTACGTCTTTCCTCTCTCGCAACTTTAATGGCCTCCTGCTTCTTAACACAACAGTTGGCCTTCGCGATATGATTTCCCTTGCAGTTGACACACTTGTCGACGTTATGGGCGCAGTTCTGTCCTGCATTAGCTTTGCAACCTACCACGTTGCACTTATGATCTTTTGTTAGATGTCTCCCTGCGCACAACATGCACGCCGGCATCTTCAAAGATCCACACTTTGCCTCAACATGTCCCCATCTACTACATACTCCACAAAAGGAATCTGGTCCAGCATTAATGAACTTCTCCACATCGAACTTCATTCCTGCTGCCCTTAATCCCCCCTTCAAAACTTTTTCGGCCATTTTACTTCCCTTGACCGCGAACACAACCGAAGATGCTTTCTTTCCTTCCGCCTTCTTCTTCTGCACATCTTTCGGTCCTCCAATCCAACTGATAGCGAGGGGCAACACCACCCCCTCGTTCTCAGCCTGCAATTCTTGCCTTAATTTCTCAAGTCCTCCTCCCGTCTTCTTCCCCAAATACCTGTCGAAATTAACGCCGTGCATTTTCACTTTCTCCCAAAGTTCATTCGTTTCGATATCCACGATTCCCGCGTCTACCTTTCTTGCTGCTTTAATAACAATCTCCCTATACCGAATCAGCATTTCGGCCGTTGCCAAGGGAGTCGTAATTGTTGACAAGCATCCCCGGGTGTTCTTCGTAACTCCCTGAATGCGAACAAAATGTGGAACCTTTGCCTCAAAAAGTGCTCTATTCACTTCCGAGGAAATATCCAAATCCTTCTTCTGAGAAACTGGGAGGCCATTGTCCCTCTTAAAGGTGACCCTCCTCTTCTCCATCGAATTTTGTCCTGGGGGGACCGGCTTCATCTCATCCTTCTTCTGCTGTCTCTTCACCTCCACAAAACCATCCCCCTTCTTCTTCTGCTGCTGTCCCGATTGTTGTTGTTGTTGTCGCTGTTCGGGTTGCTTCTTTGGTGGTGGAGGTGCTGCCGCCCTCTGCGCCCACGTCTCCTTCTTCTTTTCTTCCGGCTTCTTCGCCGGTTGTTGTTGTACGGGTTTCTTTACCTCCGGCTTCTTAGTCCCAGCCTTCGGTCCCTTTGGTACCTCTTTTACCTCCGGTTTTTCCCCCTTCTTCTTCTTTTGTTCCGGTACTGCTGGTACTACCGGCCTCTTCGCAATCGTAACCTGTCCGCTCGGGGCGAACCTCGGAAACTCCTGCCTCTTCTCTCCCGGCGGAATAACTGGCGCATGCTTCGACGCCTCCAGTTCTTGCTCATCCACCTCCATTTCGGCCCTAATGGCTCTTTCCACCTTCTCATTCTCCTCCGTGGAAAAAGTCGCTCCTGGCTCAAATTCGATATCACTCATCTCTTCCTCCTCAGGGGTGGCTTCTACCTGTTTCCCCCTTCGGATCTCATCCTTCTTCCGGCTCTCTTCCGCCATATCCTCAAACCTCTTAACCACCCTATCGGTTAATTGGTCCACCATCTTTTCCATGCAAGCACTCATTGCATTTTCAATCGTCTTGGCCATATTAACCGGAGCTAACTTGGCCACCTTCTTCTCAATCTTCTCCAACCTCTGGTCGAGTTTTTCCGTCCTTTTTTCCTCGTACTCCCTACTCAACTCAACCTCGGTCAAAATCTTTTCCGATGTCCTGCGAACGGAGGTAACCCCCGCGTCCGTATGATTCTGTCTTGCCGCCATAAACTCCGCCTGTTTTAGGCACCACTCATCATATCGCTCATCATGCAGCTGACTTGTGGCCATATAATCCCTCAGCCCATTAGTGTTCCGAAGATACTCACCAATAAATGCTTCCAGATTAACTGGCCCATTTTCATTCGCCAACGACTCTGCAGGCTTGGCCCAATCAGCCTCCAACTTTCTCCTGCTTGGCGTCTGCGGCATATTCGGGATTGGTCGTTTGGGCGTTGCCGGCCTCCTCACCCCCTTCCCCTTATTGCGCTTTTTTCCTTTCTTCGTTGGTGTCATGTAGGGCGACTCGTCCCTCCACTCCACCTCTGTCATCGTGTCATCTTCGTTGTCGCTACTATCGCTGACTTCGAATTTTCTCGGAATGGGTGTGTAGACTTTCCGGGTCTCTTCCATTCCCCCCTCCTCTTCGGCGTCTTGTGTGGCATTTTCCTCCGACTGAATATACCTGCGCGCGATAATTCCAGCGCTCGCCCTGGGAGTCGAAAAAGGATCATCCGAAAGGGCATTCAAAGCGCTCAGAGGTAGGCCCATAAGGCTTCCCTCATAATTCGTAGATGGTAGGGGGGACTGAACCCTCTCCTCTGGTGTTTTCGATGGGAAGGAAATCTCACTTCCCCCGTAACTCGTAGTCGGTGGTGGCGACAGTTCAGAAGAATCGTCGCTCGAAATCGTGTGAACTTCGTGTTTACGTCTGTTCCCATACTCATCGATAACCGAATTCTCCCTCCAGATCGGTTCAATAACTTGGCTTGGATGTCCCTCTGCCCTCACTTCGGCATTATGAATCCTCACTCCTTGATTGAATTGCTCTCTGGTTAAAGTAACTGCCGCCTGTTGTACTCCCAGATAATCACCTAGCTCCTCCCTGGCTATTTCCGAGGTGGTAGCTGTTCCATCCGGATCCGTTGGAAGAGGTCCGGTGATTTCGTTATGTCTATCGAGTACTTCCCCGATACCACTGCTGGTGGTGGTGGTAGTCGACTGCGCTTTCTTGGGGGCTTCGGAGCCAGAACGGGACTCCTCTGCTCTCATCCTCGCCACTGCTTTCTTGAAGGTGGTAGTTGCTCCTAAGAGACTCATTTTGGCTTCTAGGTAACTGAATTCGAAGAAAACAGCTGAAAACCGAAGCAAAAGTTTTCTGACGATAATAGAATTGATTGGACGATAAGGGTCTTGGCAAAACTAGAAGGTGGTGTGGTGTGTTGTCGGAGGTGTGTACTTGTTAGTTGTAGTGCGATCATATGCGTCCTCTGGCAATTTCCAATCTATGGCAGGACTAACACACATGTGGTGAGACTGCTCTCGTGCCCAGACTTTTTCACCGAGCTTATGAGCGAAGCGAAAACAAGCGAAAAAAGAACGTCTGGTATACGAAAATATTAGGAAGGGATGTTTTCGTATTCAGGCGACTCCCGGTTGATGGGGCCCAGAGATCAAGTTGACATTGCCAAGTTCTCAAGAAAGGGGTAGGGCCGCATAAGCAGCCCCCAATTTTTTTAATCATCTAAATCGTAAAGACAAACCCATGAAAAAAAGGAACCCAGTATAAGCATAAAACACCATTTTACCGAATCAACCAATCAATCAATGCCGTATCCAAGCTGCCTTGTCTACTCTGTAAACTCAGTCGAACCCCTGGGAAACACTCTCTTGTAAAGACTAATCGCCACAGCATCCTGGGGATTGATTCGCCCGTCAAACGTAGCCTTGAAGTATCCGTGTGTTCCCAGGCATTCCTTAATGAACCCACTCCTGCCGCGGCGCGTGTACAGCGGCATAGCCTTGAACCACTCCACGTCTTCTGTTCACGTGAGTCAGCACTATTACCTCCACAAAATCTTGAGAGGAACTTACCGCGATTGAAGAACATGTACCGCACCGTGACAATCCTCTTGTGGATCTTGTACGGATGGCCAGTGAGCACGATTCGCTTCGCCACCACACGATCCCGATCAACGCCGAGGAAGGAGCCCTGGCCAACAAGCTCCCAATCCGTCTCTCCGTCTCCGCGTTTCCAGGCCACGACTGGAACATTTCCCCATGTTAGTGGACCAACGAATGTTGCGACGCTGGTTCGCCCGGGGATAAGGAAGCGCTCGAACTTTGCGACATTGTTGGGACCAGTTCCTCCGGCTGTAGAATAGAGGGGGTTGACGTGGAGTCTCCGCGGGCCGATCTGTATGATTAACTCGTCCTTGGACTTAACGGCTTCGCCCTGGTAGTCGGTGGAGGCTGTGATGGAGACATTGACGACTGCCTGCTTGTGTTCGTGTCTAAGGAGACCCCAAAGGATCATTGGTCGCTCTGGCTTGAAGGCTTGTACAACCTCCGGAGATCCGTTTCGGAGGTAGACAAGGACTCTAGTGCCGGCTTGTACACCACCAACCAGGGCTTCGTTGATGACACGGTTCTTCATACCTCTGTAGTCTTGGATCTGCGCGAGCCGATCCCAGTCCTCGGGTTGCCAGGGTCGGTCTTCACTTGTTTCCCACTTGCTGGATCGCAAACTCTTGAGGCCGCGGTAACGAGCCAGACGCTCACGTGCGAGCACGTTGGGCTGCAGTTCGATTTCGTCGGGGAATTCGCGGTCTTCAGCAAGTTCGGCTTCGCGGTTTCTGAAAGCGGCGATTTGCGCAAACTCTTGGTCTGGGGAAGGGTCAAAGAACATTTCGCTTTTTGCATCATCCCCGTAGACGGTGCCGGCAACTGTGGTTGCGGAAGGACCAGCGAGACCTTCCATTCCGTCTTCGGGCTGTGCTTCAGTCCCGTCCATCTCCATTTCATTTTCTGGCTCCGAGTCGCCACCGACATCTGAACCGTAGTCTTCCCCGTCAAGGTACCAAGCGGCTTGGTATTTTGAAGTGCCGGAGGGGAGTTGCTTGGGAACTTCGTAGGCTTGTTTTACGTACTCATCGTCCTCAAAGTAGTGATGGTCGTCTAAGAGGACACCCTTTCGGGATTCGGACATGGTGGTGCCTGCTTCTGAGATTATGTCGGCTACGTCCTGCATCCTTTCTTCTTCGGAGGCAAGTTCGGTGAGGTCTTCTTGTTCTGACGTTGGTAGTTCGAGAACTTGGAGAGCGCTAGGGGAGGCGTCAACCGCCATCTCATCAATATTTGTGTGTCGTGATGGTGTTGTTGAAAGATAGGTGCAGATCTACATTTTCCCACCGTGAACTTCTGGACGACAGCGAGGAGATATGCAGAAAGAGTGCTCTAGGAATACCTTCTCGATTTGAAAATCTCCGAAGCCTTGAATATGAACCAGTCTATCCGCCTTCAATCCCCTGCCTCTGATCACACCCCCGATAACCAATTGTTCGTCTTCGTACTGGACCTCCTCTGCCACCATATACGGCCTATCATCTCTCCAATGAACCCCTTTAGGCGTAGACGTACACAATAATCGAATCAGATTTGGGGCTTCTTGTGCTGAATCGGTTTCGTGAATCTTGGTAGTTGTGGGGAAGAAATGGGAGATGTAGCTGAGGAGAGACTTCTTAACGTCCGGCCTTCGCTTGACGGGTTCAATGGTCTCAAGGTGTTGGACGATGGTGTGTGTATTCGAAATCCCCTGAGCCTCTATGCCCCGAATCATGCCTTCGCCGAACGGATCCACCTCTTGGTTTGCAGACAACACAAACAGCACAAAATCTGCCGCCTTGCATCCGTCTAGCACAGCCAACATATCCCGCTTCAAAACAACCCATTGAATCTTCTGCTTAAACCTTTCTACCCTATAAACCTACCAATAAGCATTGACCCTGCACATAAATCCGGGGAAATAGCCACCTACCACATCGTGAAGACCCCCGTCTCTGGGCACTCCCCCTCAATTTCCAAGCTCTTCATGAGCGCCTTTACCGTCACTGCGCTGCTCACATCCGCGCACAACGGCACGACTGCCACGATCCTGGGAGCAGCATCTCTCCCCCGAAATACTCGCGTTTCACGCTCAACTTCCTTGTTCTTGGTCTGCTGTAGTTGGCGCGCCTTGTTCCGCCGTTCAATCTTGGACATGACCTGTTGGTGATGGTTCTTGCGCGAAATGGCGGATGGGTCGTCAACTTTTCCTACAGTTCCTCCGAGTCAGCAACGCAACGTTATAGGGTGGGAGGGCGGGCACAACAAACCTTTGTTCTTAGCCTTCAACGAAGACTTTGTAGAATGGCGGGACTTGAAGGGCTTGTTCGATGATTTGGTGGTGGATCGATGGTGATGCACCGATGAAGAGACCATTTTCGAGGATTATGGAGAAGCGATCTCTCTTAGGAGTAGTAGGTGAAGAGTGAACAAACGGAATGCAATTGACGAACGGCTTAGATAGGTGGTGGTGGCTTTATTTTAGGAATTGTTATTATGCTGCTCGTCTCTGCTAATGTGGGGAGCTTTCTCGCACAGCAGTCCATCCGCCGCGCACTCAAGCCACTGCCTGCATGGTGGGGCTCCGACTTTTTTCTTTCTGACTTAGCGGAGAACTAGCCATCCCTGCCCCTCAGCCTCATATGTTACCCGGACGAGTGATAAGTGACAGCAAATTACCCCTGACCCTATTCTGTGGCACTGCTATTGTAAGTCACTGAGTGATAAACACATCGGATCCACAACCATCTTTGCAAAAGAGTCGGCTGCCATCTTCGCGAGAGGGAGATACTAGATAGATCTCCCTCGATTTTTTGCTTTACACTACCTAATTCATTCTCTATTGCAACCGTCAATATGGTTTCCTTCACAGAGGCTCAAGACGTCCAAAATATCACCGAATTTGATTCGATCTGGACCGGCTATAAGGGTCGAATGGCCTCCCCAGACCCACTCACAGGAAAAACACTCGGCAAACCTCGCTCTCGTGAAATCCTTCGTGGTCATCACAGACGAGTTGTCAACCTTGCTCATGACGTTGCAATAGCCAAAGAATTTGGGTATACGGTCAAGGTTTCTATGCACATATTCGAAATGTATCCACCCTGCACAACGTGGGCAACGAATCTTTTACGGACCTATCTACCGGATCTACTGATAAATGACCATAACGAGGGTAGATACGTTTTGGTCCGGACTGTTACATGTGCTGTTACTCTCGGTGCCATGCTTACTATCGTCGAGGACGAGAAGGGGAATTGGGAACAACTTGCTATCAATTGCTACGACCATCTGCACTCGGGGGAGGATTTTCTACCAAAGGGATCCATTTTGATGATTCGGCACCCTTATTTCAAACACACTCCCAATTCTGCCTTTTTTATCGTCGTGGACCACATCACTGACTTGACGATTGTGTTACCGATGTCTGCGATTATCCCGAAGGAATGGGCACCACCGAGTAAGACTGCTGAGGAGTGGTATGATGAAGGTTGTGCGCATCTATTGGACGGCAAGTATTACAGAGCGGTTCATTGGTAAGTAAATTATATCCTGCTCTGAAGCTCAACACAACACTGATCTGTCTCACTAGTTTTGGTTGTGCGGTACACGTGGCCAGCTATCTGGGGACTTCGAAGCCAGACACTGAACGCGATGCTCGTGTAGGCCGGTCTAAGGCATACAATAAAATTTGTATCTGGGAAAAAGCTTTGTTTGATGCCCAGCTTGCTTCTTCGTTGAAGAATTGTGCCGATGCTACCATACAGGCTTCTTTAGCACAGTATCACCTCCAGAATATACCTACCGCTGTAAATTTATTAATTCGGTCGGGTTGCTTCCCGCGCGACCACCTCTTCTTGGACGTTCTCTTGGAAAAGGCATTTGAACGAAGATGCGAGTCCAAGGGGATATTTTCCTTGAGAAAATTGAAGGACAGACGTTGGAATGGTGAACGGATGGAATGCCATGACTACACCGAACTCGTCAAATGCAGAGGCGCGGGGAAAGGAGTATGGTTCAAAGATGATATAAAGGAAATTGTACCTGGCCAATTGGTGCTGGTCACGAGGGCTTGGGCTTCCTGCTCGCCAGAAGAAAGTCGGATATTTGGTCTATACGACCACAGTAAGGGCATAACTGTTAAAGGTAATCTATTAACACTTGCCCGGAGAGTGGCAGAGAAGTGTTCGAACAACCCAAATTCGTTTGGGATGGACTTACTCGAGAACCTTGGGTTGAATAAAGGGTATCAAGGCCTCAGAGAATTGAGAACAGTTGACGGAAAAGCGGTGATTGACACGTACGTTATTGACCTTGTTGTTCTAGCAAATGCTAACAAAGATTCACTGCAGCTTTGCTATATATCAATCAATTTACGAAGCGTGCGGGGATGTAGGAGCGTGTTTGGGGGACATCGAATCTGGGGATTCTGATCTGTCCGACTCAAAGGCGACAGCTTTCTTCGACCTAGTGCCAACTATCAAAACTGCGTGTTGGCCCAACTGCTTCGCTAGACAGATAGGGGATATTGTGGTTATCCATGCAACTCGTCACATTAGTGGCGGACAGGAAATGACAATCGCGAAGGAAGATGATTTGGATTTATCAGAATGCCGAGCAAATGATGGAAGCGGCTGTGAATGCCCATTACACGAGGCTGAGAATTTGCAACGCCCTGAACGAATTAAGACAAAGAGAACTATACTTGAGCGTCTGATTTGCGGCATGGGGACTGACGTCAAACATAATGTGTTAGATCAGTTCGGGAGATTCCAAATATGGGACAAAATCTTGGCCGAGCTTGACGAAGCATACAGCGATGTACCGAGAGGGATGCCAAAAGTTGTTAAGGCCCAGGCTTGCCTTTTGATGGTGAATTTCATAACAGAAAAAGGAAAAGACCGAGAAGCCATTGCAAAGCAGGTGATCCTCGCCGAGCTGGGGCTAGAATGTTTAGGATACCGATATGACGTTAAGAGTGAGGAACCAAAAATTTTGAAATATGGAGTCATGTGCAGTCAGGCTTTGACTTTTATGGAGATTGCGGCTCAGGGGTCACAGGCCCTGCAGGAAAGTAATGCGAATGCATATTCTTGGATGTTGAAGAAGTTGTGGACAATTTTTTATGCGGCTGACTCGAGCGAACTGGATACTGATGCGGTTGTTTGTTCGGCCCGATGATGGGATTGAATTGTGGATTGCCGGATGGCTTTGTTGTAATGAGTTGCTTTGTTTATTGACACCGATGAGACATAGTTGATATCAGTCTGGATAGGGTCTACAACGACTTGGAAATGAAAATGAGAAAAGATGTTTACTTCCTGAGTATTAATTATTGTGTTTACATATAGAGCAGGCCAGACATGAATTTCTGAGCCACCTTCTATAGATTCAAGTACACTGTTGCTTAATTATAACTACACCGCTAGCTCGGGGACGAAAGCATGAGCGCTAGATTTCAAAAACCAGTCTAAAGTAAGACTGCACTTTTAACATTTAAAAAGCTTATTTAACCAGCCTTCATAAATAACTTCCTTGCTGCAAACATGTCAAAGTACATAGGAACTATCAACAAACGGGCTTTTGGATGCTCGCTGGTGGACATCAACTGGACGTTCTAAAAAATTGATCTTGTTTCTGAGTAGCCTATAGCTAGTAGATAACGTCCAAACAAGTCATGCTTTTCACAACAGTAGTTCTTACTTTTCGTTTGTGAAGTCCTTCATCCCGAAGTGTGCTGAAGACTTTGAACCGTATTTCGGGTTCTTAACACTACCACCTAATCCAGGTCTTTTTTATAATATTTCGTAGAAGTTTGCACTAATTTGTCTCGTGCCCAGCCTCCTGCGACTGGCCATAGTCTGACAGACGGCTTGGTAGGATTTTTGCGGTAACTAGAGACCAAAAGCTAGATGATAGACTAGACAGGTCACTGGAAATGAGACAATCAATGCATTGATGTTTACTTCTACTTAAGTGAGTACTTTATGCATACCAAAACTTAACAGTCAATTCTTCCTCCGGTCCCTCTTTCATATATTATCGTGCCCGTTTAGGTGCTTCTGTTGAATCATCATCTGAACGAAATCCTCGGGGTTGACTTTGACTGAAAAGGCTCCAGCTTCGTTGGTGAATCGTCGTAGGTAACTACTTAAGTACCGTAGTGAATAATTAAGGTTTGAAAACACTGTCAGAACCGAAGTACCCAAAATACACACCGTGGGTACGATCCGAGGCCGTTACTCTACACGATCGGTACGAACCATACACAGGTTCAAGTTAAATTCGGCTCTGGCGGTGTGTTAATACACGCCGAATACAGATTTTTCAACTGCGCTTTTTTACAACGGTATATTAGGGAAAGATAACGACAGGCAGAGGCAAGGTCATTCATACTTCCACACCCGTAACCCCCTTCGTAATATCTCACAACCAGTCTTTTAAAACAACTTTATATTTATCAGGCTAGTGTTGACGGTATTATAGCACTCTGTCAAACAGAGGATTGCAGTTACTCAATTACTCTGCCAATCTGTAGACCGGTCAGCGGTCAGATTGGTCTGTTGTGAACATTGGCTACGAAATCTCGGCATGGTAGGAGATCAGGAACTGGTCTTCGTTGGGGCGGGTTACTTTGTAAGAGTTCCTCGCCAGGTCCTGTATGAGCTGCGAGAAGTGAAGGAGTCGGAACACCATTCGGCAGATTCCCATAACGCGGTCACCTTTCAGTAGGCAAAGTGCTGCTCGAAACCACCAAGACTCGCCAGAATGTTGAACCTTGTCTATCTATCCGCATCTAGTGGTTGACACAAGGCGAGATATTCCAAGACTGCTTTTAAACGGACCCTGGTGGTGATGGTGGTGGTGGTGGAGAGAGGTCTACATCGGAGGTCACCACTGTGGGTTAGTTGGATGTTTCATTTGGGTCGCAATGCAGACAACGAGGGTGTCAGACTCATCCACCCACTTTTCCAGTTACAAACACCAGCTTCGACAAGCAGCATAATATCGGAGTGTGGTACATTGTATGAACGGTGCCTCCCCTTGTTGCTGGATGCGATTCAGATACGAGGGGAGGTAGTCCCGGTCACAAGGACGTACTGTACGGCCTCGGTAGTATAAAAGCTATGAAAGCCTTCTTCTAATCTTCGGCCGATTCCCTCCTTACAGCACATTATAGATTAAGTACGTTTTTTCTCGATGTGATATAATGTAGAGCTTGGCAGTGTAAACACAGTCCATCACTCGGTGTGCATCAGTTAGTGTGCTCACTTCAGCGATGCTAACGTCCTCGCTGGAGTTGAACCCCGGGCTTGGTTAAGGGAAGCAATTTGACCCAGTTCAATTGGCACTGGATGCGTCTGTTTCGACAGCCGAGACTGCGAAATCGAAGGGGAACGTTCGCTCGTTGCCAGGTTTTATCGTCACTCGCAAGCTCGCTCCTCGAAACAGACGGCTGGTTTTCAAGTCCAAGGGGAAAGGTTTCTTGATGGTGATCTGTAATGGGGTTCAAAACGAAGTAGAACTGAGATTTTGAGTGAGACGCTTTTCGTTTGAATAGGGAGAGTACGCAATTCTACGTCTGGAAAGGTCCTCCATTCACTAGGGACAATTGCCCTGAGCCCCCCTCCCTCACTCACGCCTATTTATTTTTCTCCCTCTTCTCCCTTTCCTCTCCTTTTCTTTTTTTCTCTTCAGCATATCTCGCTCTGCCTTTCCATCATCATCATTTCCATCTCTTGCTTCACAGCAATCTTTTCTTATTCCAGTCTTGCTTTACAGCACCAACTTTTCGCATATTTTTCGTCGCTTTTTTTTAAAAAAATCCGGCAATGTTTTTCAAACGTCTTGAAGATGTGACTAACCGTCTGCGCTCATCTCATGAGCCGCGCAATGAGTTCAGCGATGTTGCTGATGGACAAGGTATGTTTTAATGTATTCCATCCTCTTTCACTTGGATGTCGGTATTGATGATGGGATAGGATCACAGTCTAGAGCTCAGACACCCCCTACTGGAGATAACTGCAAGTATTTCGAACCCAAGACTGGTCAGCTCATTGAAGGAGAAGCTTTGATTCATGGTACGATGATTATTTTCGAGCCAAGTGCGATAATGAGATGGCTAACTTGTGTGTGTAGCTATCCCTAAAGAGCATGTGCCTGGTGGTTGGCCCATCGATATCGCCGAAGATGCCACTGAATCTGGGATCATCAACGCTTCTGAACAAGGTAAGTCAACTTTGTGCTGGTGCCGGTGGTGATGGAATGTGACGCTGATTTTGTGGATAGTTAAAGATGATTCCGATTCAGAATTGTCGCAGTTAGATGAAGTGGAGTTTTTGAGGTCGTTTTTGGCTTACAAGGGCCAGCTTCAGAGCAATGGTCGGGTCGCTCCTATTGCAACCATGACAGCCAATGGTGCATCCCAACCTGAGGTACACTCTGCGGAGATTCCAGAGGATGACTATGATTTCGAAATTTTCGCCAATGCCTCCGAGGAGATTTTTTGGGACGACGATTTCGAAGTTTTCTCTGATGCTTCCGAAGAGATCCTCGAGGATGGCCAAAATTCCAAGAGTGTCCATACTCAAGAAACCGATTTCGAAGGTGAATATACTTCTGATGCTGCTATTGAGAATCGTTCTGGAGCCGACAAAGCCATTAATACTGGAGATATTTCGGATAATATTACCTCCGATAACGCTGAGGATACTCCCGCAAACCTCCAAGCCGGCGACCCCGTTGATGATTTCGACATATTCATGGCAGATGTTGGACCCCTTTCGGATAATGTTACCTCCAAAGCCACTGGCTTTGTAGAGGATACTCCCGGAAGAGATATCCAAGCTGCTGGTGCAATTCTCGCTTCCGCGATTGAAGAGCATACGTTCGAAGCTTATGATACTTTTTTGAATGTTGAGACCACCGAGGATCAGGATGGTGCTCAAGATTTCTTCATCGAACAGCATAAGTCAGAAGTACATGATGCTTCTTTGACTGTCGGGATCAATTCTCAGACCAATTCGGCTACTCCTACCAACAACCAGAACAGCTATACCGAAGATACTGTTCAAGATGGAGATTTCAAAACTCATGATACAACTTTCAAGTCCACGATCGAGTCTCAACTCTCTAGTCACAATGATCAGCATTCCTTCAGCGACAATGTCGAGGCTGCTTCTGAAGCCATCAACAGTATCATTGAAGAAAACGCCATTCTCAACTCTGTTGTCGAGCAGCACATCGCTACCGCCAGTACCTCCGTCGGTCACGACAATCCCGCCAATGGACCTGAGACAACCAAGAGCGACAACAACGTTTCTTCCGATACTGTAGCTATTCCAACTAACGAAAAATCTTCAGCCGCAAAAGTTCCAGTCCCATCCTTCGGTCACATTCCAAAGAGTACTCGTCCCGACATCACCTCCAATTCTACTTTGTGTCACAAGCCGTACAAGCAAGAGGAGGTTACGAAAATGATGGAACTCTACCAGGAACGTGCTAGCAGGAGTCATATTCGCAAAAAAAATCTGGCGGTTATCGATTGGAGAAACTTAGTCGACACTTACAACGTGATCTTTCCGCAAAGGATGAGGTCCAAGAACGCGCTTCAATGCCGGGTTAAAAAGGAACTCAAGAAGGCGCGCAAAATGAAGGAGAGAACTCCCCCTGCGCCTACTTCCGCCCCTATTGATGGTGATGTTGGACCTACCGAGGAAGCCTCTACTGAAGCTGGCATTGCCGGGCCTTTCGCTGATGAGCTTGAACGTGGTGATGGTCCTCTCGAGGAGCCAAAGATCAAATGGGTACATCCTAAGCTCGACGACAACAGATACCCAGAGGTGACAAAATACGACAAGAGCGGGAAGCCAGAGGGGTGGATCAATGACCCCAATGATAACGAAGATTCTACTGACAGAGCTACCATCTCTATCGAGACCCTCCAGAAGCTCAATGTCTTCGAACTTCCGACCAGCTCCCTCTTCTTCAGCGAGGAAGAAATTGTCTACTTCACGGAGCTTGCTAATCTTCTTATGGAGACCTACTGCGTTCCTCTCCAACAACTCGATTTAGAATTGCTGTTCAATTCCTTCCGCTACTTCAGGAAGCATCACCATATTACACCCTCTCCCGAGCGTACTAATGGCGAAATCTACAAGCTCTATCTTCGTCAGATCAATCACGGAGTCCGGAACAATTCCCTCACTCTCAGGCGCCAGGCTGAATACGAGAGGCGCATGAATCTGAAGCCAGGCACCATTCACGCCGATACTCCGAGATTGTACACTCCTATCGAGGTTGCCGAGAGAGCTAATGCCGTCGCTTGGGTTCTCCTCAAGATGGATCCAAACATTGATCTTAATAATCGCCGGGATCTAGCAGAGATGTTTGGACAGGGAGAGCATCCCATTTCCATCCTCGAGATGGGGATCGTTGGAACCTATCCGGGACTGGAGCCGTTCTCGAAATCGGCAACCGAGTGGAGAGAAATAGCAGCTGCTAAGAGGCTTAAACTCCCCAAGAGGAATCGTTATTCCACTAAGGATGAACCCATCCAACTGGTGTCGGATTCAGAGGATGATTTCGATGATGAGGTGATTCCCGAGGGTCATGTGGTGAGTTAACATCCCTTCTTTCATATAGTTCTAAGTACATAACTAACAACAATACAGGTCTGGGAGTACCTCGCTTCTGAGGCTATCATCATTCGTGGACTCGTTAGGGCTTGGCTCATCCACTTTCCGGGAGTGAATATCGATTGGAAGATAATCCAGCAGTGTTTCAACGTATCCAACAAGGCGGAACATTGCTGTGGCCGCTGGAGAACCGGCAGGGAATTGCGCCATGAATGGAACGATATGTACCCTGAGTATGCGGAACTCATCAAGCAAGGCCGCATTGCCGAGGTTCCTCCCGAGTTTGAGTTTGAGTCCCAGATGAAGCGACTGAAGGCCAAGGGAACAAGGCGTAAGCTCCGCGGCGACAATGAGGGCGAAAACGCCGAGGATATTGAGAGAGAATTTAAGAGACTTAGGCAAGAGGAAGAGGATTCTAATGCAGACGACGAAAAGGACGAGGAAGAAGTTTCTGCAGGTAGGAGCAAGAGGAAGCGAGACCATAACGATGATAGCCATGGCTCCGGTAAGAAGCCTAAGGTCAGCTTCTTTGAAGCCGACTGTGACGACAATAATGCCCGGGGCCCCACCAAGCGTAAGGCCAACAGCTTCACTATTGAAGAATCGGAGAACAATAAAATCCAGGGCCTCAGCAAGAAGCCTAAGACTACCAACTTTCTTGAACATGACACCACCGACTACCTTCCATGGGAAGAGGAAGCCACCCCCTTCATTATTCAAGACGAGTAGGACGATGAACTCTAACTTTATGCCCTTTACGATCACGATCGTCACGACTTTTACGACTACATACTCCGTTCTTTATTACTTTTTTTTTGGGTCATGCCAGATTTGTCGTATTAGTTGGTGTTTGGATGAGATGGAACCAATTCGCATTTGTATTTTCAGTTTTCAAGTTGTTTTCATGAGATGGAATCAATTGCGTTTTTGGTCTTACTTTCAGTTTGTTTCATGGGATGGAATAACTTCACGTTTGTGTTTTCGCCCTTACTGGGTGCTTTTCAGTTTGTTATCATCAATAAACACAGAGTTTTTTAAAGCTATTTCCTCTATCTACAAGCAATGTCTAAGTGGGGGTCTTGTATGCATGTGGTGACAATAGGATCACGACTTAGAACCTCCGATGCTTCAGGCGTCTGTTTAGCGAAGGACTTCACTCAGTCTTATCACGGAAATAAAAGTGACACACATTTCAATTCCCTATGTATCTGTAGAGTGGTCACGTATATCGAAGCAAACAAACAAAACCGTAACGCCTCAATTCATTCCCTGTAGACCTATGTGTTTTAATTCTCTTGTTTCTCACCCTTGTTTTTATTCTTCCGTTTTTTCTTCTTCTTATTCTGGTCGACTTCGGAATTGTTTGTCTTTTCACCAAGAGACTTTGCCTTATTCTCATTCTCCATGTTTTCCTGCTCCATAACGATTTCGCCTCTCCGCTTGTTGAGGGCGGCGGGAAGATTCTCTGTTCCCTTTGCAGCTATCGGTTGCTTCTCCTCAGCCTTGTCCATTTCCTCCGCCATGGGTGAAATCTCCCGTGATTCTTCCTTCTTCGTCCGTGCAGTCTTCCTCGCCTCCACAACCGCAACCCTCGCCACCTTCTTCCCCTTCAGATACCCCTTCAACGCAATCCATCTCCTCGTTCTAGTATACACCACCTCAACCCCTCTCATAGCCTTCAACACTGGCGCAAAAGCCTTCTCCAAACCGTCCTGCGAAGCTGTAACAAACCTCATCGCCAGCGTGACAGGAACAAGCGTGACCAACACTACACCAAGCTCTGTAAGCGTCAGCCCCCTCTCTCTTACCTTCATTACCGGATTCAACATTCTCTCTAGATGCATTGCATACATCTGCGACTTTGCCGCCAGTACGTCCCCGGGAAAGAGTGGCTGGTGGTGCACCATCTTCCACAATCCCATGCCGAGCCGGGAAACTTTCAGTACCCACGGGAGAACGGTATCTTTGTGCCAGTTGCAGCATGCGTTCTTGACGCTGCGGGTGTAGCGGGAGATGGTGGCGATGCATGCGGGATGGAGGCACATGGTGATCCCGTGCTGTACAAGCGTTAAGAACCTGGTGTACGCCTTGTCTATGTCCTCGGCTGCGGAAAGGAGGGAGTGGAATTGCGCTGCGAGGTGGGGGTGCGTAGATTCTTGGGTGACAAAGCGGGGTTTGAGGGCGAGGAGCTCGGTGAGGAGGTGTGCGGGGGAGCGGGAGGGGGGGACCAGTTGGTTCACCAGGGCGCTGGTGGTATTAGAACTCGGAAGAGAAGGGGGTTAAGAGTAGGTACCGGATTTCATGGTCAGAGCTCACAATGAGAGCTGTCAAGTCGCCAAAGCTCGCACGGCGAGGTTTGAAGTTGGCAAAATCCTCGCTAAACCCATCACATAGCGCGGTAAGTGCAAACAAGGATGAGTCCATCCTCTCGAGCTTCTTGGGGTTAGCAAACTTCCCGTCTAAGGCTTGGGGAGATGCCAAACCTCATCTTTAACAGAAGTAATATTCTTCACCAGCTTCTTCTTGACCGGATTTGTGATAGAGGGAGTGTTTGATAGGGCTTGTGCCATGGTGTCGACAGCTTCAAAACAAAACCTCAAATGCATCTCAAGAGAGATGAGTGGAAATCCATCCTCGTTGACAACATCGTCGAAGGTTTCCTCGAATGTTGCATAACCATAGTAATGACCGTCACTACGGTCGTCACCTAGAATTGAAGAAGAGTTGTTTGAATCCGAGTCGAAACCGTCTTCGCTGCTGTCGCTTGTCGTGGTGTAAGTGCCATCCTTGGAATTCCTCCTAACCCTGACCATTGTAACGAGAGAAGTTGTGGAACGATATGGATGGTGTCTGTAGTTTGGACGAAAGAGTTGGTGGGGGGGTGTTGATTGTTTGACAAGGCTGCAAGAGCGGGAAGAGACATTAGCCTGCAGGCCGTTTGAAGTGCTGCAACGAGTGAGACCCCATGCATAGCACCAACAAACCTCCTGAAAGCCCCAATAGGTGCCCAGAAACCAAGAGTACCAATCGGACTACTGCCATACAACGCCACTAGCACGCCCTCGAGAAAAGCCTCAGCCTCAGGAGCGTGGCGGGCGTATCACATTTAGGCACTGAGGTGGCTCTTAAGCTGTCCAATAATGCCACTCTGCTCCGGCTCTTCCCGCTACATCTACAAACAACCAACCAGCAGGGTTTCCCCGTACCGGCTCAGAAAACAACCGGCCATCCTCCTCCATATGCCCAGAGACCAAAACGTGGGCTTGCATCCGTCTGCTTCCTGTCTCGTGCACGCTGCATCCCACACCCTCGCTCTACGGCAACTAAGACAGCTGGACACCACACCACCAACCCACCGCCTTGCTAAAAACATACCCACAGATGCCAGATACAACTGCCGCATAGACTAACAAGCGAGCCAATCGCCGATTTTGTGCCAAAGAGGGAATTTCAGACGTCAGCTTGTAAGGATGTGTGGGTGAAGGAATTATAATTCAGTATCAAAAGCCCTGTCCCATGCCTTAACTACAAAAAAGACTCCACAAGATATGAGAAGAATTTACAAAGTGAAGGGAAGAAAGATACACAACACAACGCAATGCAAGGAAGATGCCCAACTAATAGCTGTCGTGACTTCGTATCGTTTTCGGTAAGAGCAAAACATCCGACCAGAGAAAGAAAGAAAAAAGAGGAAGAGATCACAAGGTGGCTGTGCCGCTGCTCTGGTGGTCGTAATAATCTTCCTCGTGCACAATCCTCAGCGTCTCCTCGACGAGCAACAGATCATGTTCAATCATCTCTGCCCAGTTTTGGATGTCGCCAATCTCCTACGTTTATGGTAAGTTCGGGCTTGTTCTTGAAGAGGATGGATCTCAGCGACATACCTTTAGCTTGCCCCGTGCGCTATCAGCCATCCCGCCCCACTGCTTTGTTGTCTTTGAGAGCTGGTTGGTCTTGTTGCGGAGTTGCTTGGACTGGTTGTCCAAAGTGGCCGCATTGCTGTGGATGGTGGAGATGCGATCTCGGAGCTCGACATCAACCGTAGAGCCAAGTTTATGAAATTCACGGGTAAGGGTATGGCGGGCGTCATCTGCAAGAGAGTTAGCACAGATACAAATGGGGTATGGGGACCGGGTGAGAGTGGGACGGACCGGCACGCTTGTAGCGATCCTTGCGGAGGAGTTGGTCGTCTTTGATGATTCTTGCAGTAGCCATTGAGTGATGATACTAAGAGTCTAGGTGGATGTGATGTGTATAGAGAGTTTAGGAGTAAGAGTATGTCTTCTAAGTTTCCCGGAGATGAGAGGTGTGAAGCCAAAGGAATGTCGAAGTCCTCTCGTCTGAGGCAGGATACCGTCCTGATATAACAAATGAGCGATCCTCCTCGTATCCCCTCCAGTCCCCACTTCCCTCTTCACCCTTCCTTCTTCCCCGCCCTTTCCGTGATCCCCACCCACCTCTTTCCACCTGAATTATTTCCTCCTCCCTCCTCCCTGCCTATCCCACCCTGCTTCTCTGTCTTTTGTGGAGGCCACACTGTCTTCCGGACCAAACAGAAAACGACAACACAGCAAGCGTACCATGCACACGCAGGCGCAACTCCGTAGATCAAGGTCTTTAGGACGCCTTGTCGTCAGCTGGATGTGTGACAAGGAATGGTGGAGCTGATGTTTTTACTTGGCAGGTGCAACTCTCGCGATGCGATGGTGAAGGTAATCTGCAGGAATGAGCCAGCCTGGGGCGGACTGCAGCTGGCGACTGATGCGTTGGCAGCTCGAGAGAGGTCGAGTATGAGATGAGGCGGCGGCGATGGGCGATGGGATGGGTACTAGGGGCCGGGAAACCGAGGAGCGAAGGGAGGGGTTACGGTGGAATGAGGTAGGCGGAAGTGTGGGGCGCAAACGGAAAGCTTAGTGCGCGCACGGCGGCGCACCTCTGGAATCAGGCGCCTGGAACACAACATGTTAACACCAGCAAGCAATTGATAACGACACGCCTGGAATGGGCCC
>Ga0307515_10007822_pt1 | contig 21030 bp, 3 predicted proteins | sample 17_EM_MG_FD_194513 | JGI IMG/M metagenome (GOLD analysis project Ga0307515, IMG submission 194513) | Populus trichocarpa ectomycorrhiza microbial communities from riparian zone in the Pacific Northwest, United States - 17_EM | ecosystem: Host-associated > Plants > Roots > Unclassified | place...
GATTTTATAGTATATATTATATTTCCTTAGTCCCTCCGCTATAGCTCTTAGATAGCTAATATATCTAGCTAAGAGTCCGCCTACTTTACCTTTTATAAAAAGTAGAGCAGTACGCCGTTCCTATTATTATTGGTATTATACTATATAATTATAAGTGTTTTCCGGTGTCCTAATATAAGAGGTCTATACTAGCCTCTAAGTTAGCTAAGTCGGTGCCCTTTAGCGTCCGTTTGCTTCCTTATAACGCTGTTTTAAAGCCTTTAAATGCCTCTCTCCGGATCTAGGCTTTTGCTTCCACCTCTATATTAAACTCCGTATTTAGTAGGGGCTCCTAGGTTACTAGGATTTAAATTAGGGCGTATATACTACTATATAGTGCTATTTAGAGTATTAATTAGAGGATTCTCTAGCCCATTTCCTTTTTAGAATAATTAAAAGTTTATAGCCGGCCGACCTTTTAGGGGGCTTCCTCTGCCTATATAGAGCTTTCTTATATAACTATCTCCTTTAGCTTCCTTTTCTTAGCTCGTTATAAGACCTCCTTAGTAGTGATCTTATACTATAATTATAATTGCTGTCCGCTTATAGGTGCCTTATAAATGCCTACGTAGTATATTAGCGTATAGGCCCTAATTACTATAGCCTTCTCCTACTATATCCACTTAACACTATATGCCCCATTCCATGCCTCATAGTCTACTTTATAGTTAATACACTTTTTAGGTAAGTCTCCTGTATATTCGCTAGTATTATATTACCCAGCGCAGCGTCCACATCTAGCTTCTCTCCTATAACTCTTAGCTATATAGTTAAAGCCTTAGCATTTAAAGCACTGCGTTATTAGAAACGTTGTCTTATGCCTTATAACTAGGTAGTAGTCTCCTCCTAGGAAGAGGCCCTAATTAAATAGCGTATTTACTAACTCTTCTAACTATATACCTATAATAAGTAACGATTTAACCTTTTATCCCGTTTGGACTCTTCCTAGCCTTTCCTACGCCAGCCTTTCTACTATAAGCCCCGCTATAGTATAGTTCTGCTTTATTATATCTTCTATTATCTACTTAGCCTCTAGGCCTTAGATAGCGAGGCTTATAGGTACTATATAGACCTTTACTAGTACTAGCGGAATAGCTAGTATAGCAGAGCGTCTAAGGACCTTCGTCTACTTTATTTCTTATAGCAACCTATCTTTTATATCTTTATCCATAACATACGCCCTAACGTTACCGCTTTATAACTTCTTTACGGCCTATATCCTATGGGTGTCTAGGGGTCCTACAGCCTAGAGTTTATATACTAAGGCTTAGCTATTCTACTTTAAAGTTTCCTTATAGTTAGCGGTGTTGCCTATACGGATTATAATCTTATATACTTCTATAGGTTTATAGGCAACTTATCTTATAGCTTAAGGCATTATAGGTATAGTGGTAGCGACGTATATATACGACAGCGGGCCTATAGACGTTGGTCCGCTCTTTATAGCTATCGTTACGGCCTTCCTAAGGGCGCTAATATCTATCTGGATTGCCTTTACATCCTAAGCATATTGCTCCTGGGTTCCTTAGGTCCAGATAAGCTCCGCTAATATAGCAAAGGCTGTCCGGAGGGTTGTGATCGCAGTAGTAAGGAAGGAGAGTATAGTAGAGCGCTCCTTATCTGCATTAAGAGATCGTTTCTATAGTGCCTACTAAGTTTATTCTATAGTTTATATAGTCTATAAAACGCGTTCTTAAAAGGCGCGCTGTTTAATTAGGGTAGTTAGGGTAGTTAAGGCTGGGGGTTTATTTATTTATTGTGATCCGGTTTTAGGGGCTGTATATTGGAAAACACTATATATACCTCCACTAACGCCAAATTGGGGTGTGTGGTTTTAATAGAAAGGGTTTCTATAGTCCTCTAGAGCTCGTGGGAGCTCTATTAGGCTTATTTCGCAGGTTTCTTTAGCAGGTGATTGCATAGTGGTGTTGTTATATAATACGTTATAAATAAGCCTTGTACGGATCTTAGCTTAATTATAGCTATTAAGGATACTTCCTTATTTAAAAATGTTTATATTTTTAAAGACTAGCTAGATATAACTACTATAGGGCTTAAAGCCACTACGCTAAAACAAGTTCTTATAAAGCGTCTTATAATAATCCAAGGACCTCTAAGCACTAAAAAAACGTAGCTTTAAAGGCGTTGCTCAGCAATATAACAATAGGAGATCCCCCTATTATTATTACATATTATATAAACTATACGCTAGACTAGTTATCTAGGCATATTACTTAAAGTAACCGTTTTAATACTATCGCTTATACGGATAGACAATATTATACTATATTAGGCGCTAGGGCCGTAGGGGTAAAAAGAAGAGGAAGCGTTAAAGCTCCCTCTTTTTATATCTTATATTATCTTACCATTATCCTACCATTATGTTATATTGTCCTATATTGTCCTACTATTATATTATATTGTCCTGCTATTGTCCTACTATTATACCATATTATCCTATTATTGTCCTGTCATTATCCTACTATTATATTATATTGTCCTGTCATTATCCTACTATTATATTATATTGTCCTATCATTATCCTGCTATTATATTATATTGTCTTACCATTATCCTACCATTATATTATATTATCCTATTATTGTCTTATATTGTCCTACTATTATCTTAGTACTGCTATATACTTTTTGCTATTTACTAAGATTATAGTTATAGGTATTTGTCAGCTAGGATTTAGGTAGTAACTCTTAGCAGTAATTTTACTGCCTAAATCTCTTGCTAAGTTTTATTCTGCTAATATAAAATTAGTAGCTTAGAGCTTATTTTTAGTATTATAGATCTAGATTTTAGAGCTATAGATTAATTAATTAGCGTAGAGCCGTTATATTATAGTAAAGCTATATCTAAGTAATCTGTATTATAATCCTTGGCATAGTGCTATATATAGAAATATTTAATCGTGAAATTTAGGAAGGTGTTTATATTTTAATTAAATTTATAAGACTATAACTAAGGGCCTTTGCGGGTAGTGGTATAGTAAGTTCCATAATTGCTTTAATTTAGGATTGCTCGGTTACTACAGGAAAGTTATAATACTTAGCGTGGTGTTAAACTTAAGGTGCCTTTGCCACTACGGTAGTAGAGATACCCCAAATTTCTAACGATTAAGATTTTAGACTATAGTAGATTAACTACTTACTAAAATATAAAATATAAAATAGAGTTAATTTTTCTATAAGGCTTTAGATAAGCTTTAAGCTTCTAATTTAAACTAACGCTAAGACCTTAGTTTAGATTCTATATACGGTATAGCTTATAAATTTAACGCGCTTGCTAATCTAGAGGAGCTTTTAGATTAAAAAGTCGCTAGATTAACCGAATAATCACGTTAGAATTAGATTTAAGCTTTAGATTTAATCTAAAGTCGCCACTAAACGTTCCCTAGGATTTAATATAGGGATATCCCCCTAAGGATCTGGTGTTACGGACGCTTTAAGTACAATATTACGACTACTTAGAGAAGAGTTAGAAGAAGCTAGTTGGTTAATCTAGGCACGGTCTAAGATAGAGCCGGTAGAGCTATATAATAAGGAATAGTAGCTAAGGTTATATAACGTTATACGCAGTATACGCAGTGTACGAAGGGAACGTATATATAATATATATAACACGTACATTATATATAAGAAGGATTTTATAGGAGTACGGTTGTGTATTTAAGGACCCTTAGTCCCTACCTAGATAGTTCCTTTTTTATAGTAATTCTTAGAATATAATTAGAGTTAATCTATTAGGCAACTACTCTATTAGTTATTATTACGTTATTAACTTTAATTTATATTACCTATACACCTAGCCTATTAATAAGCCTATTGTAGTACTTACTATAAGGTTCCGTTATATAATTACTACCTAGTTACAGTATTAAATACAGAAAGTTAAATAATATGCTACTAAAAACAGCCACCACAACGCTATTAACGGCGGCAACTACTTTAAGGTTAGGAGGTGATATTAATATAGTAAATACTAACTTATAGCAACCTATAACGGTTAGATAATTATAAGAAATAGTTAACTAACTAACGGCAAATAATATAACGCTAGAAGAAAGGATTAATAGGGTAGGAGTAGGAAGGATTAAGTTACTATTAATTAGGAGATTCTTAGGAAAGAAGTTAAAGCTTAAAGAATTCCTTACGTAAATGCACTTTAAAGTTATATAAGAAGGGGTAAAGCTGCTAATACCTATAGATTGAATAGTATATATAGGATTATTCCTATTAGGAAGGGCACTTAAATAGTTTAAGCTTTACCTTATAAAAATATAGGTAAATAGAATAACGACTAATAATTAGGAGGTATAATTTATATTCTTAAGTTAGGAAGGGTTTATAGAGCGACTTATATAAATATTTAGAGACCTAGAGGTAGTAACTACGGCAGAAAAAAAACTCTAAGATATTACGCAACGAACCTTAGCAATTAAGTATATAACGCAGTTCTAGACATTAGCGATATAAGTTAAGTGGAATAATAAGGCGCTTATAGCATAGTATAAGCAGGGACTTAAGGCTAAAGTCTAGGACGTAATTATCCTAATAGAAGATGCGGATACCCTATTAGAGTTAATAGATTAAGCAATTAAGATTAATAATTAGATCTATTAAAGGGAATAGGCTAAAAAGGGTTAGAATAGAGTTCTACAGTTATATAAGACGTAGAGTACGTAATAACTAAAGCTAAATTAAAAACTATAGTATAGCGTAGAGCTAATAGACCTAAGCGGTACTAAAGAAGCCTATAAAAGATAGAGTAAAAAACTATAAAAACCTAGAGGTTAAGGGTCTAGTAATTATAGGACTAAGGAGTAGAGGCTAAACTAGGGATCTTAGTAGTAGAAGACGTTTAGGCGGACTCTATAGCAAAGTTAGTAGTTTAAAGACAGAGCTTATATTACGGAGTAAGTATAAGCGACGATAATATATAGCAAGGTAGATATTATTAAGCTATGTACATAAACTGTATAAGGAGGTCAAGACGTTACATAAGGAAAGAAGGTAGGAAAATGGGAAGAAAGGGCATATATTATTAACTTGGTTGCTTAGTTAACACATATATAGGTAAAATAGGGTTTAGGTTATAGTCCTAGCAGAACTTAGTAGAATTTGGTAAAACTTAGCAGAATATAGCAGAATGCCGTAGATTACCGTTAGATTGCCGTTAGATTGCTATTTCGCGGTTGGTCTTTAATTACTAAGTTAATAAAAACAGGTAGACGTATACAAAGTATTATAGGGGTATCCCGTAACAGTACCCCCCCTTTAAACTCAAGCTTCTGCGAGATAGAGCTATAGTAATTCTAGGTAAAGTTTATAAAAGTCTTCTGCGGCTTATATAAGTCCTATAGAGTTAACGGGTTCCTATAAGGACTTAGTAAAGCCTCTCCATTTCGTAAGATATATATATTAGCGTTTCTATTTATCGTACTTAATATTATTAATTCTTTTAACAAAGTACTCGTTCTCACTATCTACTTTAATTAGTAGGGGAGGGTCTTATATCTGTTTAGGCAGGGCGTCTAATACGGGAGTAGTAGGGTAGAGGACTAATATATAAAATACGGGGTGGATTTTAACCGTATTAGGGAGCTTCAGTCGGTAGGTATAAGGAAAGATAACCTTTTTAACCTTATAAGGGCCAGCGTTCTTCTAATTAAGTTTCTTAGTAGGTTATTTTATATTTAGATTTCTTATATCTAGCTAGACGAAATTACTAATTTAGTAAGCCGGTGCTAGGGTTTGTTTCTTATTTACTATAGCTTTATAGATAGATTAAGCCTATATTATCTTATTAGTAAGAAACTATTATAGTTCTTCTATCTTCTCTATAAATTTATTTGCTTTTACGACTTATAAGGCGTAATAAGTGGGGTAAGGAACATTACTAAAGGGTTTAAAACCCATTCATGGGTGCTAGCCATAATTAGCTAGGAATAGGGAGACTTTTATAGTTTCCGAGACGGAATTATTTATAATAAACTCGGCGAATATAAGCTAGTTAATCCAGTTATCCTATAAATATGACGTGTATATCCGAATATACTATTCCATTATAGCATTTATACGTTCTATTTAGCCATCCGTTTCTAGGTAATATATAATAGATAATAGTGCTTTAATATAGAGTTAAGTAGTTAGTTCTCTCTAGAATGCTAAGATAAACTGGCTACCTTTATCGGAGATAATTGTTTTAGGGAGTCCATAGAGTTTCTATACGTAATCTAGGAATAGTTAGGTAATAGCAGGCGTTAATATATTAAGGCAGGCGATTAAGTGTCTTATTTTAGATAGTTAGTCTATAACTACTATAATATTTATACAGCCTTTACTCTTAAGAAGGTTAATAATAAAGTCGATTAAGATATTCTTCTATCTTCGGTTTGGAATAGGCAGTGGCTTTAAAAGACCATTATACGTCTTATATAAGGCTTTAGCTTATTAGTAGGTATAACAGCTAGAGACGTACCTTTGTATTATATTATATATATTTGGCTAATAATACTCCCGTTAGAGTAGTTCTAGGGTTTTTTTTAGCCTAGGTGGCCGGCGACAGGTAAATCGTGTACGTGTTTAAGGAGTTTAAGCTTAAGCTTATTATAATTAGAGATAACTAGACGGTTTTGGTAATATAAGCGGTTTTTACAGGCTTTACATTTACTTAGAGAAATCTTTTTAGAGCGTCTGATGCCATCTTATATTAGCTTAAGCGTCTCTTAAATAAACTTGTTATTTAGGTATTTATTAACTATAATCTGTTTAATTAATTAATTAGTTATTTTAAGAACGTATACTATAAGATCTTTAGTAAGAGGGTTAAATAGTTTAGGGCAAAGTAAGGTCTAATTTTAGTAAGAGCGCGCTTCTTTTAGGGCTAGCGCGTCTTGCGAGCGTTGGGTTAGGGTATTAGGCTTTTAGCCTTAAATGCTTAGGCGGTACGTAATTAAAAATTAAAAATAAGATAGATATTCTAACTAGCGGGCCTAATAATGACTTAGCTGTTTTATAGTCGTAAAGTATTATAGGTTCTTATAGTCGCTAAGGACCTTAATTAGAAATCCAGCGCCTTCTAGTTTGGGTCGCTATTGTTTAAAATATTTAATAATAGCTAACAATTCCTTATTGTAGATCTCGTAGTTATATTTAGCTAGGCTTAGTTATTTTAAGAAGTATACTATAGGGTATAATACTCCATCCTCGTTATATTAAGACAGGATGCCTTTAATAATATAGTTAAATAAGTCAGCTTCTATAACACTTATTTAGTTTAGGTTAAAGTATTAGAGCACGGGCGCAGTAGTAAATATAATCTTTAGATAGGTAAAGGCCTTCTTACATTCCTTATTAAAGATAAAGACTTTATCCTTTAAGGTTAGAGCTACAAGGGGTAAAACCAGGGCAGAGAAGTTATTAATAAACTATTAGTAGAAATTAGCAAATTATATAAAGGCTCTTACGTCCTTAACGTTCTTGGGTTCTTACTAGTTTATAATTACTTTGACTTTCTTCAGGTCTATTTATATACTATTTATAGAAATAAGAAGTCTAAGGTATAGGACTTCCGTTTTATAAAACTTATATTTATCTAAATCTAATTATAAACTAGCTCTATATAGGGCTTATAGAATAAGGTTAACGTATTTCCAATATTTAGTTAGGTTATTACTGTATATTAAGATATTGTTAATATAAGCAGTATAGAAGATGTCTAAGTAGGGGTATAATGTGTCGTTTATATAATGTTAAAACGAGCTTGGAGTATTTGCGAGGCTAAAGGGTATTACTAAGTACTTAAATAGTCTATATTGGGTACGAAATGTAGTAAGCTATTCGTCCCCTTTTATAATACGGAGACGGTTAAATGTAGAGATAATATTAAGCTTTGTGTAGTAATAAGCCTTACTTAATTAGTTTAGCGTCTCTTATATTAACGGGATTAGATATTAGTTCTTAACGGTAACGGCGTTAAGAGCTTAGTAGTCTATATAGAAGCGTAAACCGCCGCTAGGTTTCTTAATAAAGATTACTAGTACGGCTATAGGCGACTAGCTTGCTTTAATAAATCCTTTACTTAGGTTCTCGTCTAAATACTTTTATAGTACTTAGAGTTTATTTTAGAACATCTTATATAAGGGTTTAAATCTAGGCTGCTTTTTTTCTTTAAGTATAATCTTATAGTTATATAGTCGGTATTCTGGTAGCTTATTAGCTTCCTTTTATAAGAATATATCTAGGCGATAATAATACTCTATTAATACCTTTATAGTAGGGTTAGTGTGCTTTTTTAGTGCTAAGGCCTTCTTAATATTGGCTATTATAACAGCGAAGATTATATACTTAGGTTTTTTAATAAGTTACGCTAGCGGAGTAGCTCTAATTATGCGGATATCTAGGGTGCCGAGCTTACTTGGATTGTTTATAGTTTCTTATTTAAATTTAGGTTTGGTATTAAGTATAGAGTTAGTATTAGATTTAGGTTTAGGTTCTTTAAGAATCCTTTTTATAGTAGAATACCAGCCCTTTTAGTATTTTTATATATAGAGCTTAAGCTTTTGCTTAGCTCGGGGTAGTATAGTGCTTAGTAATAACTTATAGAATTTAGTGGAGTTTTCGGATCTTTAGTGGATATTAGTGGAAATCTTACATTAGTAGAATTTAGTGGAATTCCTAGGTTGGTGGAATCTGGTAGATTCCTTAGGTATAGGGTAGATAGTTATAGAAATTTTAGACTGGTAAATCGTGGTAGATTTTTTAGATTTTAGTTTTAGGTCTAAGTAGTAAGTTATAAGGCACTTCTGCTTATAACGGGAGGCGGTAAATAAAAGCTTAAGGTTGTTCTAATTAATAGTTACCTTATATAGCTTTATCTAGAGTTATTTAAGGATTACTAAGTAACCCAGGGTGGTAACGAAAAGTTTAATTAATTCTTTATAGTTTAGGTATTAGAGTCTTAGGAATACTACGTGGGTAATACAGCCTAAGACGGTGCGTTTACTATTAAATCTAAATACGTTAATATGCCGGTTAAGGGGGGTTAGGGTAAAACTATTATCTTATATAAAGATCTTATTAATAAATCCTATGCCGCTAGCTCCTATATTAATTAGGATTTAAGCGTTAGCCTATTAACTATTCTGCCAAAGACGGCAGTTAATGGTTATACTATAGTCCTAAGAGTTGGAGTTTATAACATTAAATGCGTTTAACGAAATCCTATAGCAGAGCTATCCTAAAGAGCGACTTAGCTCCAGGACCTTCCTTTTAGAAGTAATTAGGGTAGGGTTTTTATAGGACGTTAGCTATAGCTTTGTCCTTATAAATAGTATTTACTAAATATAGGGCTAGAACTAGGTAGAGATTAGGGACAGTAACCAGAAAATTAATGCGGTAAATGGCTGCTAGTATTAGCTGTTTTTAATTTATATTTAGGTATAGGGATAGAGTAGTAGTTAGAGAGGTAAGAGCTACTTCTATATTTAAAGCAGAGGCCTAGCTTAATGCGTTATTCTTATTTAAAGGACCCTAGTAGGGCGTACCCTAGGGTCCTAGTGTCAATATCTATAGCGTTAGGGTGCTTAGGCTAAGACGATAACTTAGTAAATATTTATGGGGTTACCGTATTATATTATGGAGCGGGCTTCGGTATTAGGCGTAGTATATCATTATATCGTTTATTAATGACGTTTATATAGGTATTAAGGGCTCCTAGTAGGTCTATACCTATTAGGGAGGTTTTTAGTTTAGGGCTTAGGGATTTAATAAGGCTGTTAATTAATGCGGAGTTATTCTAGCCTATTTCCTTTACGTAACGGTTAAATTTAGAGAAGTATACTAGGAAACTTTTCGCTCCTTAGGTTATATAGTTTATCTTTTTTTAAGCAGTAGCTTAGCGGTTTAGGTTACTATATATAGCTTTAAGAAGTATAACTAGGCTTTATACTAAGTTTAGCTAAAGCGGTTTAATAAGGTTAGCTATATCTCCTTTTAGTCGACTTAGGGCGTAACAGAGTTGGTTAGCTTTAGTTAGGTAATAGTTAGTATTACTAGTTAGCTTATTTTTAAGCTAGCTTAGAAATAATTAAAGCTTTTATTATTTACTAGTAAATACTAGGGGATTTAGTAGTCGTTTAGATCGTTTTAGTGTAGTAGTTAGCTTAGGGTAAGTGGCTACTATAGGTTTAGGGCTCGCGTTCCACGTATTTATCTCCGGAGATAGTGTTTAGTCTTAAGGTCCTAGCGTAGGCCTTTTAAGGGCGCGGACTTCTTCTTAGAGATCCTTAATTAATTACTAGTATTATACTTCTTATTCAGCTTATTATTAATTTAAAGTAGCTTAGTTCTATTTAAGGGCGTTTATAAAAGACTTCTATATCCCTACTAATTGTTTTTAGAGTGCGGATATAATACCGGCAGCCGTTATAGGGGCTTTAGGTTTGTTCTATATGTCAATAGTAGTATAGGTAGTTAACGCAATATAGTGTTACGGAGTAAGTATAAGCGACGATAATATATAGCAAGGTAAATATTATTAAACTATATATATAAACTATATAAGGAGGTTAAGACGTTATATATATAAAAAAGTAGAAAAACGGGAAGAAAGGGCATATATTATTGACTTAGTTGCTTAGCTAATACGTATATAGGCAGAATAGGGTTTAGGTTATAGTCCTAGCAGAACTTAGCAGAATTTAGTAGAACTTAGCAGAATATAGCAGAATGCCGTAGATTGCCATTAGATTGCCATTAGATTACTATTTCGCGGTTAGTCTCTAATTGCTAGGTCGGTGGAAATAGGTAGACGTGTGCAAGGTGTTATGGGGGTGTCCCATAATAGCTTATATAAATTATAAGAAATAAGGTTACTTCGCGAGGGATTATAAAAATAGTTAGAGTTACTATATAATAAAGGGAATCTAACTAGTAGAAGATATATACGTATAAAGGGATAATAGTGTACTATAAGGAATAAAAGAGTATTTAATTAGAAGTTTCGCGTTTTGTTATAATAACGTATACCAAATTTATAAAGACGCTAAGTATAGCGTAAGCTATTGGCTATAGGAGCTAAAATTCTTAAAATATAGGGAAACTAATAAACTATTATGTAGATTGGATATTAAGGATAATAAGTTTAATATAGGCGAAATAATTACAGATAATAAGGTAATAAGGGCAGCTTACTAGGAGCGTATAACCCTTAAAAAAGTTATATTAGAAGTAGAGACTAAAACCGCTATAGAGTAAGGTTTAGTAATGGGGATTATAACACCATTAGATATGGCATCTATTGCTTTATAAGACGAAAGGAAGAGTATCTTATAAAGATTAAGCAAGCAGATAACTGCTAATGCTAATTTATCGCTTAATAAAGGTAAAAAGCTAAAGGCTTAAGATTTTTAAGATAAGATAAGGTATACCTAAGGACCTATAACGGATAGAAACCAATAGAGTAGGGTAATAGTTTAGTTTAAAGATATATAAATAAGCTTAGGATAGAGTTTCCTATAGGTATAAGACTCTTAAAATAAGATAAGTAAGATTTAAAACTCTTAAGATAAGATAAGAACACCTAAGCCTAGTTAGACTAAGGTAGGAGTAAAGCTGAAGATAGAAGTAAGCTTAGGATTAAGAATTCTATAGGACTAAGATTTTAAGACACAAATAAGGACCATTAATGAGATTAAGAAGTAAGAAGACTTTAAGGATCTACTTATAAGGCGCGAAAAGAAAGAAACTATAGAGGAATTTAGAGCAAGAATCGCCTTATAGTAAGATTAGAAACTAGATAAAAGGATTAGTATACTAGGTTGTATAAGGGACAGAGCACCTATATAAAGAATTACTAATAGGCTTAAGACAGGCATATTAAGAGCTAAGTAGCTTATTAAACTGGAATAAGAAGAGGATCTAGGGATCTTAACTAGATTTAAGGAACGGTATATAAAGGGCTGTTATAATATAGTAATAAGAAGATACTTCCTTACAGATAAGCCGTATATACTTAAAGGGTTATACTAAAAGTGGTATAGATAACGACATAATGATAAGTAAAAAGATTTCTATATATAGTTAGATAAAAAAGTTATCTAAGACTACCTAATTACGGAAAAAGCTATAAGTTATATTAAGGGAGCCTTAATTATAACGTTAAAAGATCTAGAGGAGTAATTGGGGGACTAGAGGGGTAAAAGGTAAATCTTAGTACCTATAAATAAAGTCGCAACGCTTAGATTAATATAAGAAAGGTTTAAACTTAAGAATAAAAATAAGCTAAGAGTTAACCTAAGACACTAAGCACATTATATATTAGCGTAGATTGTATACGTAAATAATATATATAATATATATAAAGCACTTAAAGATAAAAACCAAAAGTACCTAGTAAGGATATATTAGGCGCTAGACAAGGTAAAGTATAAAAACGCTAAATATATATATAGTTGGCACCTAGTAGAAGTATAAAGCTAAGGGGACTTAATACTTTAGCTAGGAAGATTCCTTACGGAAGAATACCTAAATAAATAATAGTAGTAGGAATACCTAGAGAACACGTGTCTATAGTATATTAAAGATAAAAAGCGAACTAAGTATTAGCTAAAAGAAGACTAAGTATAAATAGGATTAAGTAGCTAATAGTTAGGAAAAGTAGAGGCTTATAAAACTAGAGGGAACTGGTAATCAAGCCTTAAACCCTTAAAGGAATTTAAGAACAATACCTAAATCTATAAGTTAAGTGGTAAGATTAATAGTTTAAAGCGTTAATAGATAGTAGAGTAATAAGGAACTATATATTACTAGCAGTAGTTAAAAGGATAGGGTTACCACATAGGAAAAAGGAGTACTCTTATCTATTAGTAACAATTTTAGGAGATCCGATAGCCTATAAAGGAGGTATTATTAATCTTAAAATAGGACCTATTTAGTTAACCATTAAAGGGAGGTAAATTAAGATATCTTTTAATATATTACTATTAGGGAATAATAAGGTAGTATTAGGAATGCCTTAGTTATAGGAATATAATCTAAAGATTAATTAGATTATAGGTTAGGTTAATATTAGGGATACTTAATAATATAAAATGCGATAATAAGCTAAGTTAGTATAGTACTAAGTAGGAGCGACCTATAAAGAAACTGAAAAAGGACTAAGTTACGTACTAAAGAGATACTATAAGTATGGTAAGAAACTATAGTTACTAAAAAGTAAGAAGCTGTTAAAATATATAGTATAGGACTATAAGATAGAGTTAAAACTAGGAATAAGTCTAAGGTTCTTTTTAATCGATAAGCTTACTAAAGAAAAAGGTAAAGCATTAAAAGAGTTTATCTAAAAAAACTTATAAAAGGGATATATTAAACTATTGTAGTCATTAGCAGGTTATCCAGTACTGTTTATACTAATCAAAAATAGTAAACTAAGGCTATATATTAACTACTAATAGTTAAATAGCATTACTAGGAAGAATAGGTATTCTTTACCCTTAATTAGCGAAATCTAAAACAGGATAGGTAATATATAAATCTTTACAAAGATAGATCTAAGATAGGCGTACCATTAAATTAGGATTAAGAAAGGTAATAAATAAAAAGCAGCCTTTAGGTTAAAGGAAGGACTATATAAACTATTAGTTATATAATTTAGGCTTATAAACGCACCGGCAACGTTCTAGAAGCGTATTAATAATATATTAGAAGAATACTTAGATAAATTAATTATAGTATATCTTAACAATATTATTATCTACTTAATAACTAAGGAAGAGTACGAGAAACACGTTAAATAGGTCTTAAAAAGACTATAAAAGGAATAGATGCTAGTAGCAATTAAAAAAATACGAGTTCTTTACTAAGAAGACTAATTTTATTAGGTTTATTATTAAACTAGGCCAACTTAGTATAGATTTAAAGAAGATTAAGGCTATAGTAAATTAGTAAGAACTAAAGAACGTTATATAGCTAAAATCGTTTCTAGGGTTTTATAATTACTATAGAAGGTTTATAGCATAATAGTTAAAAGATATTAAACTATTTACGCGATTAATAAAGAAAGAAGAACTATAGGTATAGGGAGAGGAATAGTAAGAATTATTTAAGAAAGTTAAAAGGTTGTTTACCTAGGAGCTAGTTCTTAAAATCTATTAATTAGGACTAGAGACGGTTATAGAAATAGATATATTAGACTTTATACTAGGGGTATACTTTATATAGAAATATTAAGATAAATAGCACCTAGTGGCATACTATAGTCGAAAGATAACACCACTAGAATTAAACTATAATATCTATAATAAGGAGTTATTAAGTATAGTAGCAGCACTAAAGAAATAAAGAGCATTCTTATAAGGTATAGAGAAACTATTTATAGTTAAAACGGATTATAAGAACCTAATAGGATTTCTAATAATAAAGGAACTTAACTAAAGATAGGTTAGATAGGCGGAAATGCTTATAGAATACTATTTTAAAATTTAGTATACTAAAGGTATAGATAATATATAAGCAGATACTCTAAGTTAAAAGGCTAAACTATAAAATAACGAAAAGCTATTAGGGGCTTTACTGCAAAAAGACATAGACGGACTAATTAGGTATAATTACCTAAAAATTATAGTAACTTAAGAAGAACTAAAGAGAGTTTATAAGTTATTAAAAAGCTTTTAAGTATAAAGGATCTTTAAAGTATAACTAGAGGAATAGTTAAAATATCTAGGAGAAGAAATACTGTATAAATATAGAGAGGTAAAGTATATCCTAAGAAGTATAGCGGAACACTTTATAGAAGATTTCTATAAGGGATTAACTTAAGGATATAATAGAGCCATAGGCTTAATATTAAGACTCTAAGAGGAATATATTATTAACGGAATCTAGGGCTTAGCATGGAAAGTTACTAAGGAATATCTAAATTGCTAAAGAAATAAATTAATAAGATATAAGCCGTATAGAGGGCTATAGCCTATTAAAATACTAGAGAGACTATAGGAGGTTATATTATAGGACTTTATTATTAAGTTATTAAAGTTAAGAGACCCTATTACCGGATAGGATTATAATATAATCTTAGTAATAGTAGATAAGCTTATAAAGTGGGGGTACTTTATAGTATATATAGAAGAAATATTAGTAGAAGACATCGCTAGAATCTATATTAAAGAAGTGTTTATAAGATATAGAGTATTAAGTAAAATTATATTAGATAGAGATCTAAGATTTATAGTAGTATTTTAGGAGGTATTCCTAGCGGAGTAAGGAGTTAAAGCAGCAACTTTTACCGCATATTATCCGCAGATAGATAGTTAAATAGAAAAACTAAATTAAACACTAGAATAGTATCTAAGACATTATATTAATTACGCGTAGAATAATTAGGTATTATTATTACTAGTTATATAATTTATATATAATATAATATAATAAGAAGGTATAGGCATATTACTGTTTAAAGCGAATTACAGATATAAGCTAAGGATATTATTATTACTATAATAAGTAAGGAAAATAAGTAGTATAGCTAAAGAAAGAATAAAGACACTAATAAATCTTTATATAGACCTTATGGAATTAGTAAAAGGAGTATAAAAAAGAATAAAAAAGTACTATAATACTAAGAGATCTAAGGGACTAGATCTTAAGGAGGGAGATAAAGTATAGCTATTATATAAAAATTTCAAGAGCTGATAACTAAGTAAGAAGTTGGACTACGTTAGATTAGGACCTTTTAAAATTAAATAAAGGATTTTACTAGTTACGTTTAAGTTAAACCTACTAGCCAAAATAAAAATCTACCCTATATAGTATATCGCGATACTAGAACTAGTATATAGAAATATTAAGCCACTAGTTTATAAAGTAGATATATATAGAGCATAAGAAGAGGATAAATAGTAAGTTTTAAAGGTTATTAGTTATAAGGATATTAACGATAAAATATAGTATAAGGTAAAGTAGATAGGCTATAATAAAACTACCTAGGAACTACTAGGGAACCTAAAAAACGCTATAGGAAAGGTATAGGAGTATTAAAAGAAATTAGGTTAGGCAGCATTAATAAGGAAAAATCGCCAAAAAATAAGTCACCTAAGGGGGACCTAAGAAGAGCAGTTACTGAGTTACTTAGACCTATTTCCTTCTCGGTTAAAAGAGAGTCTATTCTTTTATTACTAAGTTTTTATAAACCCTATTTTATAAGTTTTTACTCCTTAAAATAAACCTTTTTACAAACCTTTTTAAGACAAAGTAATTAAGTAGACGCTGTAATATAGGCTTTAAGAGCTTTCTGCTTTATATTATAAGAACATTTTAACTTAGTAAGGGCTTAAGATAGTTTACTATCTAGCTAAGCAGCAGTAGATTAAATACAAGACCCTAAAATAAATTAATTAGGGAACTAGACGACTATTAAGGGTAATAGGTTGCATATATTTAGTATTAGAGATAGAGCAAACGTTATAGGATAAATAAATATTCGCTTTAGTACACTTTAAGTAAGAGGATAATTATTGTAAAGATAGGTTTACTAACGCAATATAAACTAACCCTTTTTTTAAACAGCAAGAACACGGAGATAGTATAATCTTACTAAGAGATAATATCGCAGCAATAGTACGGGCATGATATTGCGCCTATAAAGAAGATAGAGCTTTAGGTATAATAAGTAACAATATTAACTAAATTAATTAGATGGATATTATACCTCTAGTAAATAACTTAAAGATATTAGGGATCTTTAAGGATAAAGATAAAGAGGAGGGAGATAGTGTTATAGACGCTTTAAGTACAATATTATAACTACTTAAAGAAGAGTTAAAAGAAGCTAGTTAGTTAATTTAGGTATAGTCTAAGATAGAGCTGGTAGAGCTATATAATAAGAAATAGTAGCTAAGTGTTACGGAAGTAGGCATGAGCTGGAATACAATGTACTAAACAGGGTAGTAATTAAAGAAGGCTACGTACGCGTAACTATGCGTGGTTGATATAAAGACATTTAAATGAAGAAGAAGATTCTTTATATGCCAGGTCGGGTATAAATAAGGATTGTAGGGGAACGTGCGTAGGTGTCTCGGGACGAACGTAAGCACGGGTCAAGAACGTCAAAACGCGCAGGGACGTGAGAACGTGTGAGTCCCGTAACACTAAGGTTATATAACGTTATACGTAGTATACGTAGTATATAAAGGGAACGTATGTATAATATATATAATACGTATATTATATATAAGAAGGATTTTATAGAAGTACGGTTATGTATTTAAGGACCCTTAATCCCTACCTAGATAGTTCCTTCCTTATAATAATTCTTAGAATATAATTAAAGTTAATCTATTAAGCAACCACTCCACTAGTTATTATTACGTTATTAACTTTAATTTGCATTACCTATACACCTAGCCTATTAACAAGCCTATTGTAGTACTTGCTATAAGGTTCCATTATATCTAGTTTAATTATAAGGTTTAGAAAGGGGTTTGTTAGTATACTCGCATTATCAACGTACACGAATATCACTGTATTGCGATACGTATGCGGTATTAAAGTTAGTAGTTAATTGTTGTCTAAAAGTAGGGGGTTGCTCTAAGGTCAGATTAGTTAGTCTCGCTTTATAGTCTTGTAACCACGTTATATAACTAATATTCCAACACTAGAGCAACTCTAAAAAGAAGGCTAATCTACACTCTAAAGTTAAGTCTACTTCTAGACTATTCGTAGCGTATACGTAATAGCTAGAGATCTAATTAATACGCAATAAGAAGAAGAGTTATTAGGGGTAGCAGGTTAATATATCACGAGGGCCGCTAAGGCGCTAGTGGTAAGCGAGCTAATAGCGATTTTTCATGCCGGGTATGGAAAATCCTAATTGGTTGGTTAAACTTAGGGTCCGCAGAATATGGCGGGTGGCTTACCCTAGCACCGTTATAACCCGTAAACTACCTTCTATTGCTCCTTACGCTCTACCTAACCTATAGCCTATATATCAACTTGGTTCGTGTTAATAAGTCGCTATAGGGCAACGTAAGGCCTCCCCTTGGTTATTATATCTGTAGGGTTAGCTTTACTATTAATCTATTTAACCTCTGTAATCTGCCGACGTTTATAGGCTTGCCATAGGCACATTACATTAATTATTAATTGCTTCTCTTATGTGGTTCTAAGTCATACAAGACAGTTATATAGTGACTTAAAATCGGTGCAGAGCACAAGTAAAAGGTTAATCTATAGGACTTTGTCTACCGTAAACTTAATAGCGACGGCAATATTAAAGCCGTAAGCCATTCCATAGAGTTTAGAAGCCAGAACGCTTCTAGTAACTTTTTTACATTTAATTAAGCTCTAATGGACGATATTAGCCTTCTTAGTTGCGTTAGCTAGTATAATAATGTAGCCAATTTATAAAGAGAGGTCCTTATTATTAGTAAAGGAAGCGTTTATAAAGACTAAGAGCTATAGGGTCTTGGCCTCTAATTTAACAAACTTAAAATCTCTGTGTAAGTTCTAAATCTGCCAGCTTAGGCGCTTATTTAACTCTCTTATATCTACCTCTTTAGGGTTAATTACCTGGGTAGTAAAGGATAAGTTAAATAAAGCCTCTAGCTGACAGACTAAGGCGATATAGGCTCCTTTAGCGCGCTAGGCGATATACTAGTCCTTTAGCGTAAGTAGGCCGCGCGTAACTCCTCTAGAGCTAGTGCTGTCTACCAGCGTAGTGTTAACCACCCTAAGATTCTCATACTGGCGCCTTTGCGTTAGCGTAATACTCCCGTCCTGTGCTAATTAAATAAGTCCTCTATTAAACTTAACTGGTATATTAGCGGTCAGTTGCTCTCGCTCCTTAGCTATAAATTTAGCCTTATATAGTTCGCTTTGTTTAGCCTCTATAAAGGTATTATCTGCAAGGAACAGCGTATTATTAGTCTGTAAGCTAACAATTCCGAAAGGTTTGTTGCTATAAAGCAGGCAAGGGTTATACATAGACTGGTCCATTCGCAGCTGATTGACGTAGTATAAATAGTAGGTCTTAAACCAGTGGTTTCTAGCTTTAGGTACTTTGTAAAGTGGCTTTATAACCTTTAAAACGGAGTCCTTATCGATTCCCAATTGTTTGTTTAGCTTATGTGGTGGTTATACATAGAACTCGCGGTTTAGGTTCGTAGTAGACTGGACGTAGGCTTATGAGATGTCTTAAAGGTAGAGTTATATCTGTAGTAGCATAGTAGCGATACAGAGAATTAGCCGCTAGCTAACTTGTTAAATTATTAGTAACTAAGTAAGGACTAGCTCTTTCTTAAAATTGTTATAGGCCTATACAACAAGTCATGATTTCTTAAAGGCTTTATCAGTTCCCTTATTCTTAATCTTGTTAATAAACCGTAAATTAAAGAGTCTAACCCCCTTTAGCATATCGTATAGCTTAATAATCTTAAAGACGCCTTTCTTAAGTAGGCCTATGACCTCCTTTTGCCATAAAGCGCTGAACTGGGTGTTACCATCGTTCTATAAGTAACTAGTGGTGTCAGCTATATCTACGGTATCATCGTCCTGCAAGTAGATAGCGATGTCGGCCATATCTATAATATTACCCGTGAGAGCATTTATATCTATCATAGCGTCCATAACGGCCGTGTCTGCGACGGCCGTAAGCAGTGGGTATTTACGGGGGCGACCTCTGCCTCGCTTTGGCGGTAGCTGCGGTTTAGCTTCGGGTAATGATTAAGGTTCAGCTGGTGGAGGTACTAGTTTAGCTGATTTAACAGACTCTTATAGTTTAACTAAATCTTGTGGGTCCAGTAGGTAAGGTTTTACAACTATAGAGCGGAAGGTCATAAGTCCGTTTGGTAGCTTTACGGTACAGGTCTCACCGTTGACGGCAAGTAATATATATGGCCCATCCCAATAACCGATTTGGCCAGTATTGCCTTCTCTCTAGACTAAGACAGGCGAACTAGGTAGAAGGCCGTAAATAGCGTTAGTTTATTATCCATTTCGCGTATTAAGAGCGTTAGCGATCTATCGTTTAGCTTATAGCTTCTAGATTTCCACCATTGCTTTCTTAATAGCCGCAGCCCGCTGCGTAACTAAAGGTAACGGTGCGTCCAATTTAACCATTTGGGGGTAGGCTCTAAAGACTAGGAGTGTAAGGACTAGGCCTCCTAGGCCAGCCATATTATTAATAGCTTTAAAAGCCATTTATAGGGCTATCTCCTTACTAATTTCAGGGATTTTAGTTATAATGATTTAGTAAGCTTGTTGTAGTAGACCGTGGTAGCGCTTTACCATTCCGATGGAGTTATGTGATTTAACTAGAACTGATTTTGTAGTTACTCCTATAGTAGCAGCGTAGTGCTTAAACTCCTTACTAACAAAGTTCTTTTTAGCGTCTGTGGTGATTAAGTCTAGTGGTCCTAAATAGCTATTAATCTAGCACATTTATAGAACGTCCTAAGTGTGCTTGGCGCTAATATCTCGTAGCTATCTGCCAGCTTAAAATTAAGTTGCTTTGTTGACTACGTATAGTAGGGGGGAGCCGCTAATATACATAATGTCAACAATAATATTATAGTTGAAATTAATGTTGTCTCGTAAGGTGAAGCGAAATCTGCTTAGAGATCTATTAAACTTTTAGCAGTAGTAACAGAGTCTAGTTAGCTCTTTAATAGCAGATCTATTAGTATTATAGCCGTGGCCAGTCTTATTAAGAAGCTTTTGCAGTCTATTAACTGACGGGTGACTAAATTAATGGTGTAGACGTCGTAGCTCTACGTCAGTTAAGTAGCAAGGGTTTGCGTTAAAAGACTTAACTAGATAAGACTATAAAGAGAAGCTCTATACGAGAAACAGGTGGCCAAATCATCTAACTACTGGCACCTTTTTAGTACAAGTAATAATAACGTCCTTTAGGTTATCGTATTTAATATAGAGTCTATCTATATCTGCTAAGCAAAGTAGGAAAGAAGTATCTGCTTTAATGATATGG
>Ga0307515_10007823_pt1 | contig 21020 bp, 15 predicted proteins | sample 17_EM_MG_FD_194513 | JGI IMG/M metagenome (GOLD analysis project Ga0307515, IMG submission 194513) | Populus trichocarpa ectomycorrhiza microbial communities from riparian zone in the Pacific Northwest, United States - 17_EM | ecosystem: Host-associated > Plants > Roots > Unclassified | place...
ATATAAAACTAACAATTTTTAAAATAGTTTACTATACAGAAAATAACTTGGATATAAAATTGATAATACCTAATAATGGAATAGTAAATACTTGTTGTAAAATATATGAAAAGAACTTGGCAATTTACTGTTCCCCTACACCTAGAGATGCTATATATTAATGTTTGGTTACTGTACGAGGATAAAAGAAATAAAGACAATATAAATAGAATAGAACAACAAACAAAGACAAAATTATATTTAGTAGTACTGTATAAGATAAAATAACTATTTTTATATTCTAGATGATTAATGATGGACAAAATATAGTAAAATATAAAAAAAATCTATTGTTATTTTTATTTTTTCTATTTGATTTGTTTATGACTTTTATTGATTTTCTTTTGTTTTTAGATTTTCTAAATTGTTTAAATTAGTTTTTAAATTTTATTTAAGAAGTTGTAAATCTTTAGAGAGATACACTACTTAAAGAAAAATATTAAATAAGAAAATTATAAATTAGGTTCATTATGATAATCCTATGCAACTTCAATTCTATCTTTCTAGCTTCTTACCTTCTAGTATTGTGTTTTCATTTTACCTATTTAAAAAGTAACTACACACACTTTAGTTTATATAGATTTTTAAAGTTAATAGTGGTGTGATAACTTTAGAAAAAAAATAATAATAACTTAGCCTAACCAAATAAAAAACCTTGGTAAACCCATGACCAAGGGTAAAATCTAATGACTTTTTTTAATCAAAACAATGTTGTTTTGATTTTTTTTTTTAAAAAAATTCATTGTATTTCAGTCAATAAGTTTTGAGATATGAAAGAGAAAGTTATTGACAAAGAAAAAGATAGAGAAAAAACTTTGACCAACCAAATATAAAGCATAAAAGGCTAATCTTAATGTTAATGGATTCATCTTGGAGAAAAAGTTAAATAATGGTTTATTTTCTCTTTGAGCATGCCCAAAAATAAATAGAGGTTCATAACTTTTTTAATCAGTTTGATTTAGGTTTTTAGAGTTGAGAATAATATTATTGAGGTTACTAAGATGCTTCTAGTGTATTTTAAAGTGAGAACAACCTGAAAATGAAGTTTAAAGGGTTAAAAAAACTAGACTTTGGATTTTTATGATTTGCTATTTTAATTATTGTAATGTATTGAAAAGACCTTGATATTGATGAAAAAGTCATGTTTTAGTTAAATAAAAAAAAATAGAATAACCAAGAAGATATAATTTTAATGGAATAAATACATTTTACTCTATAATTTAAATTATCAATGTTTTTTAAATAATTATCTTAGCAGTTAGAAAATTAAATAAAAATAGGTTTTGACTGATCGCAAAAACTAGTTTCTAACTAATGCAACATGGTTAAACCACTATTTTCAAACCCAACTCGAACTAATAGGTTGGCACATGATTCGGATGACCCAACACCTAAGTTAAACTGAGTTTTAATAAAAATAAAGAGGGATTTGACTTAATTAAAATTTGAGTTGACCTAGACAATTCATAAAAAATTCAGTTAAAACCTGCTCAAAATCTATTAATTTCTTTCCATTTTTTTAAAATAATTTTTATTTTATTTTATAAAATAAAAAAATCAAGTTAATCTAGATAACAAGGACGTATAATTGACGTCCTAATTAGATTTAAAAATTATAGGTAAAACATTGTTTAAGAAAGTGTTTGGAAACGCGAGCCAACCTGTGTTTTTTAAAAATTAAAATTTTATTTTTGTTAAAAATTAATATTTTTTTTATGTTTTGGATTGTTTTGATGCGCTGATCTTAAAAATAATTTTTAAAAATTAAAAAAATTATTTTAATACATTTTAAAATAAAAAATATTTTAAAAAATAATTATAATCACACTTCTAAAAGATAATACCCTAAGGACGTGCAGGCAAGGGGTGCAAGTTTGATCATGTACCTAGCTACAAGGAAAAAAAAGTTCCGTTACGAATGACTTCCCGACCTGCAAAACAAAACAATGGAATTAAATCTTCTTGTTTCCTCCGTCAGTCCCGCCATTTGACCTTTTTTAATTAATTCTCGCGTCAGTTCACACCGTTTACGTTATGATCTTGTAATGAAAAACCAAAGGCAACATAACATGGTAAGAAAAATTTCTCTCCTTAAGCGGTAAGAATATCCAGACTCACACACTATACATAAAAAAATAAATAAAAAGAAATTGTAAAATTTAATAGCGGTCAAAGACAGGGAAGAGAGGGGTAGAGTGTAGAGAGAGATGCTGTCATACCCTCTCTGTCTCTCTATAAAGTTGGGACGTATACAGTTAGTTGTTAGTGTAGACAAAAGCCGGCTTCTGTCTTCTTACATTCTATTCTCTCTCTCTCTCTCACTGCCAACAAACCCCCCTCTCGCTCTCCTCACCAGCAAGAAATGACACGCACCCAAGAAAAGGTTTTTTCTTTTTGGTTCTTGATAAAGTAAAGTCTCTTCATATTCTCTCTCTGTTATTGCTATTGGTGTTTCTTCAACTTCTCGATTCCTTTACTTTGTCGTTTTGACTCATCGGATAGAGATAGAGAAGTTAATATTATCCTGACCATTATAATTCCATTCCATGGTTCTTTTGACGGGATTTGTGTGAAATATTATATCTAAGGGGAAAAGAAGAAGAAGAAGAAGGCAAATGTTTTTTAGAGTAATGAAGCTCTGATTTGAGTTTTGGATTGCACCTGTCAGCTTAAGGATTTGTGAAACGCTTTGTTATTGGATTTCTGGAGATGGGCTGTTTTCCTTGTTTTGATTCAAGGGAAGAAGAGGAGCTGAATCGAGAGAAACAATCTGATGATCTGAAGCAAACTTTGCCTACTGTTCCTTCTAACATCTCCAAGTTGTCTTCTGGTTAGTTTTTGTTTTATTATTTTTTGTTAATAATCAATTTCTTTGCTTTTTATGAATTAGTTGCTTCTTCATATTTGTCATTGCTTGATCTGATCTGGTTACTTTCTGATTTTGTAATGTTTGTGGATATCACATCAATAACACTTGCTTTGCCTTTTCTTTTTTCCTATTTTATTACGAGTACTTGATGATGAAATTCTAGAATGATAGACTTAAGATTGGTTCTGGTAGACCCCACTGGATTGTCATGCAGCTTGTAAAGAGTTTTTCATTCTTTGGTGAAATATTCGAGCATTCGGGTTGGATCTGATCGGTGATTAGAAGGTTGTAGATATTGGGGGTATTAGTAACTTAATTCAATTATTAATTTGTCTCTTTGGAACCATCATTTATTGGAGGTTCAATTCATGACCATTGCTATGCAACTGTTCTATTGATCTCACTGAATTTGAGGACTGAAATTCTTAATCTTATAGTGCCTGGTTGAAAGTAAATGAATTTTTTTTTTATCGATCTGAGTTCTTTGTTTTGATGGAATTTACAGGATCTGACAGGCTCAGACCAAGAAGCAACGGAGGACAATCCAAAAGGCAATTGCCAAGTCCAAAGGATGCACCTGGTGTCAATATAGCTGCTCAAATTTTTGCTTTTCGTGAACTTGCAGCTGCAACCAAGAATTTTATGCCGGAGTGTTTCTTAGGTGAAGGGGGATTCGGACGTGTATATAAAGGGTGTCTTGAGAGCACTGGTCAGGTAAATTCTTCTTCTTTTTCTCCCCCATCTGATTAACAGACCTATAAGCACTGATTTTAGACCACCTATTTTTTGTCAATGAATTATCGTGCTTGAAATAATGAGAGGGATGAAGTAAAACAACACAAAGATCCCCAGGATCCTAAGAAAATGTATTTAAATTCGATACAAGACTGATTCCAAACTTAAATACTATTTGCAATCACTTGAAAGTAAATTAAAGCCACTGAACAACTGGATACAGCAGAAAAAAAGACTACAAAATCAGTCACTGCTAAGAGGTATATGGTCAATTTACTATTTGCAGTTCTGAAGGCAAAATGTAACCGAGATATATTTTCTTTTGTTATGGGTTTATTATCACAGGATACCTATCCGACCTCCTTCATTCACAGTTTAGCACAAGAAATCGATTCTTAATTGTTTTCTCCTTTACTTTTCAACTTAGATGAGGATAGAAATATCAAGTTATGAGGACCTGTCTTTGTTTATTACAGTCCCTTAATTGGGTGACAAGGATTAAAGCTTTGTTAAATCACCATTAGGTCAGCATGGTTGTTAAACTCTTTGCAGTGATATTAGAACCTTGTAGTTCTTGACGATCTCATATGTACACTAATTAATCCATCTCTGGTAACCTTGACTCTGAAGTTTGTGGAATCAATTTTTATATCTGTATGGAGCCATTGATATGCTAATATTCTGATGAGTCATTGATGGTATCCTTTTTAATTTTAGGCCAGTTAAACAACACTTATTCCTTAAGTTTTTCTTTGTTGTTCAACTGACATCGAATCCATTCCCGGCTGCCGTTGTTGCTTGAAATTGATAATTTTTCTAGGGAAAGCAGCAGATGGGATTGATTTTGGCAACAAATAGTTTTGCTCTTTCTGCGAAGCTTAAATTTATGATGCCTTAGTGAAAGTCTGGTGGGTTTCTGGTCAGAAGTTTTTTGAAATTCCTATTATACGTTGATGGACTAACATGAGGGCGTCAGCTTTGGAGAGTGGTGGACATGGTTGAGTTTTTTAATTTCTACTCACTTCCTATTTTTCACAGGTTGTTGCTGTCAAACAATTGGATAGGAATGGCCTCCAGGGTAATAGGGAATTTCTAGTGGAGGTTCTCATGCTGAGCCTTTTACATCATCCAAACCTTGTGAACCTGATTGGCTATTGTGCTGATGGGGATCAGCGGCTCCTTGTCTATGAATTTATGCCCCTGGGATCATTGGAAGATCACCTTCACGGTAACATTCCTTGCATTTCTAAATCTTCAATTTTAATTTTTGTATCATTTCTCTCTCATTTATTTGTATTATCAAGGTCCCTAGCTCCTCTGAAGTTACTATCAGTGTTAAACCCAATGATTGAACTTTCAAAATAAAATTACTGTACAATGCTGAGTCATCAAAGTGATAAATATTCCAAAGAAAAATTTCAAAGATAGGACCAGCTATGAAGCATCATGACCTATGCCATAGAGAAGCTAAAAGGTAAGCTTTTTAATTTGAGGTTGGTTAAAGCAAAGACAAGAGCATGGTCATGTCAGGTTATTGGAGAATCTAGTAGGGACATCCCTGATGACTTATTAAACCAATGAGCTTTCTCCACTGATTATGGTTAGAGGAGGTATCATGATCTCTCTTTCTCCTCCCGTTTCCTTGTAGGTGATACTGATTTTCTTTAATAAAAAACTCAGTGGTGGGTAGAAATCGTGATGCATGTTCTCTTGTCTTTCTATCTCTTCATTTTGTTTAGCTCATCTTTAACAGCATTGAAACATTCCATTAACATTGTTGGATTTATTCTGGTTTCTGAGGTGGATTTGATTGTCATTGAGATCATAGCATAGCCAGTGAAAGTGGAATATCTTTCATCATAAAACTAGCATTTGATCAGAGTAAAATTTTGTTCAAATAAGTTAGTTTAGTTGTACAAGGTTGTTCTGATTTCTGAGGTAATGCACTAAATAAATATCAGAGTCTATATTTCATTTTCTTAATTGACGAGTTTATTTTTGAGATATTAGAAGCAGAATTTACTGCTTAGTGATACTCATTGGCTTATCATTCAGATAGATTGACCGTCCACATTAATATTTATGGACTCTCAATTCATTGGTTGGTTTCTTTGAATGACAGCTTCAAATATCAAAGATTGTGTCTCTTGCAATTTGAATAATTTGGAATAGGAAAGTAAAATTTATAAGGGACATGATGGTCACATCATCAAATAAGGAGGCAGATGTTGATATATGAACACAGTAGGCTATTGAAATGTTAAATATGCGCACATGCACAGAAGCACTATAAGGAAAATGACGTTTCATGCTTGAGATTTTAGGATAGTGTTGATTGAAGTTAAGGCTTGGTGTGTGCACTACAATTCTGGAGTTGCTTTTCACTGAACATATTTCATATTTTTTATTTTATTTAACTCACTGGTTGATGGATCCTTCTGCAGATCTTCCACCTGAGAAGGAACCACTAGATTGGAACACAAGAATGAAGATAGCGGCTGGTGCAGCCAAAGGTTTGGAATACCTGCATGATAAAGCAAGCCCTCCTGTTATTTATCGGGATTTTAAGTCATCCAACATTTTACTGGAAGAAGGATTTAATCCAAAGCTTTCTGATTTTGGGCTTGCGAAGCTTGGCCCCACTGGGGACAAGTCACATGTTTCCACCAGGGTTATGGGCACTTATGGTTACTGTGCTCCTGAGTATGCCATGACAGGACAATTGACTGTAAAATCTGACGTCTACAGTTTTGGGGTAGTGTTCTTAGAGCTGATAACTGGTCGTAAAGCAATTGACAGCACTCAACCACACGGAGAACAGAACCTTGTCGCATGGGTAATTAACTTTGACCATTCTGCAGTTTAGCCCATTCTCTATGGTCCTTTTTGTCTGTACATTTTTCCTATGCTCATGTGATAATTGTGTTTTGATGGAGGAGCTTTTACCATTATGCAGGCACGTCCATTATTCAATGATCGCAGGAAATTCTCAAAATTGGCAGATCCACGACTGCAGGGACGTTATCCAATGAGAGGACTCTACCAGGCTCTAGCTGTGGCATCCATGTGCATCCAGGAGCAGGCTGCTGCACGTCCTCTCATTGGGGATGTGGTCACCGCACTTTCTTATTTAGCGAACCAGGCTTATGAACCTAATGGTCATGGCCACAGAGGTTCAGGGGACAGGGATGAAAAAAGACAGAGAGATGAGAGAGGTGGACAGTTATCAAGGAATGAGGAAGGTGGAGGATCGGGACGCAGATGGGACTTGGATGGGTCCGAGAAAGAGGACTCACCAAGAGAAACTGCTAAGATGTTAAACAGGGATTTAGATAGAGAACGAGCAGTTGCTGAGGCCAAGATGTGGGGAGAAAATTGGAGAGAGAAACAACGCCAAAATGCTCAAGGAAGTTTTGATGGCAGTAATGGATAGTACACAAAATATTATAATGATGCCTGGCATCATATTTCCTTACTGTCTAGTTTCCTGCACTTCAGTCACCATCACCGAGTGAAGAAGAAACATTGGAAATTTAAGCTTTGCTTTGCTGCTTGTAAGGGATTTGGTGCCAGTTAGTGTTCTTTATGTTGAAACATAGAACAAGAAGATGATGATAACGAAGAAAAGCATAATCTGAGAGTGTACATTATCATCTAGGAGAGCAAGAAAAGAACAAGACGTATTCAAAAAATTTTGAGAGTTAAGACGTCTAGGTCATGTTCTTCTTGCTCTTGTAGGTTCCTTCCAAGCATAAACATTTCAGCTGTCTGTACTCTGTAGTCTTCTTCGACGACATTTTACCGACCAATGAAAGTAATTTTATCAACTAATTGATGTGGTAATCTCGTGATGCATTCTTTCACACATTATTTACCAGAGCACAAAACAATCTTTGCATTTAAAATATTTCTTGTCTAGGTGAAAAAGACTCGATGCAACCATTTAACAGAGTAAATCCCCTTTCCCCTGTCAATGACCACTTACCATCTTTCCCAGAGCTGCTATTTATTGGAATATGACTTGGAAATGTACAAGTTTTATCCATACCCTGGTCCCAGGTGTACCATGTTTTATCAGTATGGAAGTGCCTGTTATGTTGCTTTAGATGATAGGAAAGTTCATTTCATTGAAGAGAGATCAAAAGGAGGAAGCCATGCCAATAACGAAACGGAACTCACGAACCTTCTACACGTGGCTCTCTGGTGGAAGTGTTTTGTATGGCAACCAGGATTTCACATGGCCTGCCCAAAATCAAGGGTCAATCAGAGAAGACCGCATGAAATTGGGCTCACAAGATGCTGCAAGCTAGCTAGGCCACGCATCTATTTTAATAAAGAGAAGCCTAATTTAAGCTGTATGGTCTGTTTTACCCAGTGTTCCCAAGTAAGCTCACTAACGTTTAAAAAAAAAAAAAAAAAAACAACACAAACAAAATTAACATTTTGTAGTGCTTTTGATTCATTCATCTCTTATACCAAGAGGGAAGCAGACACATCTCACTCATACAGAGTGTACAGCATGAAATTAATGCAACTGGTAGGGGATCAATGGCATAGCATGATCATCAGTGAGGAAGATTGTAACAAGGTCATAATAAATAAATACAGGTAGCTCAAACTGCACATTCATTTGATTGGAGGTCATCGTGGGAAGCTTCCATGCTTTTCTCATTCTCCTTAGACTCCTCTGTTTGGTCATGCTCCGCTGCACTCACATCAGGTTGAGGATCAACTGGATATACTTCAGAAGCCCCTAATGTGCCTAGTATGACAATGCTCTTCAAGTTTTCAGCTGGTATCTTCTTTTTCTCTGCATTTCTGTAGATTCCATACAGCAGCATCTGAAGTAACCCCAAGACGAAGCCCAAGATGTTCGGAAGCTGCGAATTCACAAGGAAACAAAGAGATTAATTTAACGGCTGAGCTTAAATGAAATAGGTGGATTTCTTTTAATTATTTTTCGGAAGTATTGCATGGAAATCACTTACAGCAACACACATGTCCTTGATGAAAAGGCCATAGGCAAACCATATGACAGCGCTCAACGTAAGGAAAAATGACAAGGTGAACGGCATGAACTCAACGCTCTTTGTTCGAATGATTTGTTTCTACAAAAAAACAAGTAAATGATAGGTGAAAAACATGACGCTGGCTAAAATTATGAAGTTGTAGTTCAGTACTCAGAAGTCAAACTCACCACAATGTTTAAGGGTGCTGCAAAAACGCATACAGAGAAGGCAACACAAAGCCAACCAAGAGCCTTGACACGAGTTGAACCACTTGCAAGAAAATGTGTAAGGAGAATGATCAACGAGAACAACCCCATGTTCATAGAAAGAAGCAATTTGATTGTTGAGACCTGCATCCCAAAACTCAATTCATATCATTAAAATGGATTATTGATATTCCAAGTTAAATCTTGAGTAAAGCAGTGGTAGCAATTGATAAATCATGCATATATACCTTGCTCTCTCTTGTTGCATAAGCGATATAAATGGCAATGTATATAGTCTCTATGACACATCCAAATGAGTTGATGGTGACAAGAAGAATTTCATCGTTTTTGAGCATTGCATAGTAGAGCCAAAGCATAGAACTAAACAATGCCACGAGATAAGGCAAGGATTGGAAATCTTCTGTTGATTTTTTCCTTAAAATCCTGATAAATGTTGGCCTGTAAGAAAAAACAGCTATTTAATATTTTCTTCGTTGGATTTTCATAATCAAGAACAACAAGCGAAGAAACACAAACTCATGCACAATATGTACTTACACTGGAGCCAGGTACACCATGAATGAGATGATGTTACCTGTCATCATGCATAAAAGAATTTTACCGATTAGTCAGCTAGTCATCCATAAAAATTAACAACAACATGGAGCAACATCTTGATGATCAGAGAAAGAATGGGTGAACATAACTAGGATTGACAATAAGATTTTTCTTGTTTTCTTTCTTTGTCCTTGTTTTGCTTCTAAATTCTTTATAAGGTGTCAGGAGAAGATCTCTAACATATGATCACTTTCCCCTTAATTATTTTTAGCAAAGGTTAATTTCAGGAAAGGAAAGGAAAGGAGTACAGGTAGAACAATCTTACTTTTTTTGGTTACAAAACAAATAATATATACTCGAATAACGAGGAAGGTAGATCGTGATTTTATTATCGAGTTCACATACATTAATTATTAGAAGAATTAAGGATCTATTGGCATTATTACTAGCAAAGCAAAAAACTATCTGGAAACCAACAACTACAAGTACATAGAATTAGGACAACTAATTGACATCTTAACCATATTACTTAATTAGCATTATAATTGCGTGACAAAACGTTGAAGAAGACGAAGAAGATGTGAGTAGATTGCAAATCTAGAAGTTAGCTAGCTAACTGTTGACAATACCATGAACCTAAAGGAGATTAACTACTGAGAGGATGCTAAAGATAAACGTTTTGCAAGTATCGATCATGTAAAGAGAGGAAGAAAAGGGAGGAAGTTGTGCCTCCTACAGCTAGCTTTCTTTCTGTATATTTGTATGCATTGATTTTCAAGCTAAACTCTTTAAATTTTTCCTCATTAATGAAAAGAAAAGGATGGTGCATAACATACCGAGGATGCCGAACGTAAATGCCAAAGGATGCTGCATGTTCATCACTGCCATCTGAACTAATTCCTCCTCAATAAATTAACACCAAACTAGAACCTCTCTATATGTGGAAACTAAGAAACAGAAGAAGCAGAGGGCCTCAAACAAAGTAAGGATCCCTTGCTTTCTGTGTCTAAGAATCACTCGCTACCTAAAGCTCTCCCTTCTCTCAATGATCTCATGCAAACAACTGGAGCTAGAGGATGGCAAGCCAAGGTTTTGAGAACCCTTTATATACACACAAAAAATACACACTGTTGATTTACATGTGAAAAACTATACAGGAGAGTGTGCGTATTGAACTCATTCTTGTTGCATGACAAGTGGAGAATTAGTAGGTGGCGTAGCCCAAGTTCATTTTACACAATCACCTTTCCTTTTCCCACGTACCCTCCTCCTCGCGTGCTTACATTTCGGACCCAATTAATGAGCATGCATGCATACAATAATTTTTTATTCTTAAGAACACCACCTTTTACAGAGAAAAGTTTCACTCCTTGGTTATAATTGTTGATTTGGCTCTAATTAATCAACAGTAGAATTTACTTAATCATGAATTCTATGACATTTAATTAGATGCACTAGCAGTGGTCTTTGTGGAGGATCATACATTGCACGCACCCTGACAGAGAGTGGGATGGATTAGTGAAGAATGTGTCGAGGCTCTTACGTTACTAACATACAGCAAAGCTATCCCCTAATACAAAGCTTAATTCACGTGACTTCTCCATAGCTCTTCTTTTCTTTTTAGCCGTTTCGATCTCTCCTCTTACAAATCTTCTTCTCTCCTCTTCTTGAATCCTCTCAAACGAAAACAAAAGGAAAAAGAAAAAAACCAAACACGCATTAACACGTCAGCTTAAGTTACAGTATTTCTGTTTTTTGTTTGATAGCCAGCAGTGTGGTGTGTGCATGCAAATGTATGTTTTATGTAAGCATTTAGGCTTATAATAAACGCCGTGTTATGGAGGGGATCTTGCTCTATTCTCCTCCAAGCCATCTGGTTTTGCAGTTATACAAGGAGAAAGCAGATGACAAAATACATGACCTTGCTATTTCATAAAACAATAAATGATTAATTTTCTGCTGTTCTCTCTTTGCTGTTATTCTTTCTAGGGTTAGCATTTATTTCAGGAATATGCTACGTTTGTATTTAGCTGTACTTCATTTAGCTAATTTATTTATTTGGCAGCTAATTTGCAGTTCTTGTTAAGGCTGAATTTACCAACTGCTAACTAACCAATCGCTTGAATTTCTTCGCTTGCCTATCAGTTTCTTTAAAAGGGTACTGTTATTAATTAATTATTTCCATAAAAGATCTTGAGGTTAAAAGCTTAGTCCAAATCATATATATATATATATATATATATATAGAGTGCTAGCTTAACTGATCACACGCCACTAAATACAAATTTAACTGTTTAATTATTGCTAGTAATTTAGCTATTCGTGTTCACCAACTACTGGAAATCTTCTTTTTAATAAAGAGAGAGGGAAACATTTAAAATTGAATCAACGGAGTTCGCTTGTTTGACATCATGTTGAGTAATGTTTTGTAAAAGTAATTTTTCAATAAGTTTTTTCAGATTGTTTTTTATTTTTAAAATCTTCAAAAAAAAAAAAACCAAAAAACCCATCAATTCCGAGGTAAACAAACTTTAAAAAAAGGCAGGTGAAAACGCAATCATATCTTATCCTTCGTTTGCTTTTGATCTGAATGAAAAGGTATATATATAGTGTCATATTGTCTTTCTAGGCAAACAGCTACTGTTCTTCCGATTTCAATGATTAAAGGGACATGATTGAATAAGAGAATTAATAATAAACGTAAGGATTCAAATCAATGCTATGTAGCAGACAGCAGGAAGAATGAAAAATCAAGGCAAGCAACGGAACTAAATCTGGGGCTGACATTTGTTACATGAAATATCAAATACTGTCAGCTAAGCATGTAATAAGATCATACGCGTGGCATAATTGATTGCTATATATGTTGATGATTTGAAGGCATCTATCCCTCTCGTATAATAATTGAATGTGAACAGCAGGTAAAGGCAGAGTTGCTAGAGAATGTGATCTCGGTAACAACCTTCAAGTTTCAGTCAAAGACAACCTGAGATACTGCCGATGTCTTTTGATCGAGTGTCCCCATTTTCTTTATCTTCATCCGTTGGTTTCAGACAGAACACAGCATCATTATTGGATTTTGGAATGGTGATAAGGTGGTGGTGGGGTGAGTTAACATGTACGATTTGGGACAACGAAGCTCACGATCCATTTTTTTTTTATTTTTTTTATATTATTTTATAAAAAAACCTGCTGAACACAATAACAAACAAGCTAGTAATGAACTAGAAAAATTAAGATGACGTTTACTGGATTAATTTAATAAAGCTCAACATGAAGATACATACCTTTTGTTTCTGGAGATAAAAAGCTGAATTCCCAAACTTTAAAACTCTTATCTGCTCTTTATCAGCTTATAAAATTCTGGTGACGTGGAGATCACTTGATTACGTGCAATCTCAAGATAAATCTTCAATATATACATGTCTCCTTAGTCTGCACAACAACATTTCAAACTCATTTCATAATTGGCACGTCATCGATCCTTTTTTCTTTACTTTTAATCTTGATTTAATGCCCCTCTTGAGGTCATCGACTGCATCAATCCTCACCGAATTAAGGAATTTTAATATTTTGCTTAACAAAAACCATTGATTAATCTCAATCTCGGCTTTTACACAAGAAATTAAATGTCGTACACAACTCTTCTAATGAAACACCAACGCCTTATCTCTCAAGAACTTAATCAAGCATGAGCTAATTAAGGAAAGGTTTTTTTGTTTATACCGAAACCACTAATTAATTTCAATCTCATCCATATAAAATATCATTGTGCACAACTCTTCTAATCAATCACCAACCGCATTTTAAAAACAATTTCTTTTTAATTCTTTATTACCTCTCGAATTAGCTTAAATATGCAGATAAATATTCTATAATTACCGACACTACTTTAATTATAGGACCTGAATGTATTATAAACTGATCTAATATCAAATCAAGACTTTAAGTGTGACATACTAGCTCCTTCAATTCTGATAATTTTTTTAGTTTGATTTTCTTTTTCTTTCCTTTTGTGTTTACCTTTTGTTTTTGTGAATTTTTTTTTCTCTTTTCTATTTTTCTTTCATGTATCTTATTTTTAGCTATATTCTAGTTAGTCCTTTTAATATATCAATTTCTTCCAAAAAAATCACCAACCGCATTAACTCTCAAATTCTCAATTATTGATCAGAAAATGAGATATATAATACATTTAGGGATCCTGGTCAAAGATATTTCTTGGTGTAGTGGTTTGCACTGTGAAGTGTGAACGTAGAATCTAGTTGCCTGGGTTCGACTACTTTTCTCTCCTACTTTTCTTTTTAACATGAACAATAGAAACGTCGTCGTTTAGCTTAGGCCTTCGTTCTTTCTCTTCTAAAAGTTTTCTATCATTTTCTTGAAATTACTTTCTCACAACCCAAACAAAAGCCAGAAATGGAGCACTACAAAACTCTCCATGTATTCCAAAAATCCCCAAACTCAGGTGTTTTCCAATTAAATCTCAACCGTCCATCTCAGCGAAACGCCTTATCGCGTGATTTCTTCACTGAATTCCCGATTGCTCTCCAATCCCTCGACCAAAACCCTAACGCGTCCGTCATCGTCCTCTCCGGAACCGGCGACCATTTCTGCTCCGGTATCGACATAAAAACCCTAAACTCCATCGCCAACGATTCCGGCGATCGCGGACGATCCGGAGAGAGGCTCCGGCGAGACATTAAGTTCCTGCAGGACGCGATCACGGCGATCGAGCGGTGCAGGAAGCCTGTGATCGCTGCGATAAAAGGAGCGTGTATCGGTGGCGGCATCGATATTGTGACAGCTTGTGACATTCGGTATTGTAGTGAAGATGCTTTTTTTTCGGTGAAGGAAGTTGATTTGGGGTTAACGGCTGATTTAGGGACGTTACAGAGGTTGCCGGGGATTGTTGGATTTGGTAATGCAATGGAATTGGCTTTGACTGGTCGGAGGTTCTCGGGTCAGGAAGCCAAGGAGTTTGGTTTGGTTTCTCAGGTTTTTGGTTCTAACGAGGAATTGGATGAGGGTGTGAAAATCATCGCCGAGGGTAAGTTGGTCTTATCCTTTGTTGGTTTTAGCTCTTACCATTATATGTAGGTCTAAAATTTAGACAATTGTGTGGATTAGGGCATATGTTTCATGCTTGCATATGGTGGGATAGTTTGAACAATTTTCTAGGGGAAGTCTAGATAGAATGCGTATGTTTTGAGCATAGGTGCAATCCTGATTATCATCAGGAAAATTAGTTTTGAATTAAATTGCAAATCCAATAGCCATGATGGCTATTGCATTGGAGCAAAACCCCATATCTTCATTATCAAATTAAATGAAATTTTTGACAATGTGTTGATCTATGATGAATGATGATGTTATATATGCATTGAAGTTATCAAGTGAGCATGTATATGAAACAATGTGTTTCTCTGTATGAGGTGGTTGGGCTATGTGAAAGCCGTAGCTCAGTTTGTATGAGACTTGAATACTAGAAATTTTATTGTTTTGGGTATGTGAATGTTTGCATTAGGATGTTGGCTAATGCAGGTTTTGTTTAAGTACGATTTTTGTTTGGTGCTGATATGATGTTTACCAATTTCTCTCTCTTGCATTAGCAAACATAACTACACTCTGCATTTTGGTATCTTGTGATGTTTTTTTAGTAAGTTGAGGCGTTGTGGGAAATGTGGTAACTGCCTCATAAATTATTGATTTGGGCTGGCTGTAGTAGTTATTGTTATTGTTAGCATATTACATGGCAACTGCGTCAGCAAACTTCACTTTCAAAGTTTTTAGAACCATACAATTGCTGAAGATGATGTGTTGTGAGGGTGATTTTAACAGGGATTGCAGCAAAGTCGCCTCTTGCTGTCACTGGGACAAAAGCCGTTCTATTAAGAAGTCGCGAATCCAGTTTGGAACAGGGATTGGATTATGTAGCCACTTGGAACTCGTCAATGCTTGTGTCTGATGATCTCATGGAGGCAGTCTCAGCACATTTACAGAAAAGAAAACCCACCTTTTCGAAGCTTTGATCTTGTCTTCATGAATTGGGCTACGTACTACATTTTTCAATGATGATATCTAATATAATAACTTGATGTATTATCCATCATCGCCACATGATGCATCATTTGTCGACCTGTAACAAGATAGATACGTTGTTTCTCAACAGTTATTAATGCAAATGGAAGTCCAATGGACTCTTCTTAATAAGGCTCGCATTTGGAACTGTCAAAAATCCAAGTATCAGTTGAACGAGAACGAGAAGTGTCGATAAAGAAATAGACAAAATGGAACTCTAATTCTAGTGTGGGCTGCAAAAAATGAAAGAAAATCAGAAGTCAATGGATGGCTAATCTTGGCTCTCTAAACTTTGGATCGTTGTTGCATGACTGCAGCATGGGGAATTAAGCATGTGACCTCATTTAGTTACTAACAGATGAAATCTTAGCTGGGTTTAATTACTCCACTGTAGGAGTTTTTATGGAGGCTGGGTGTCCAACTCTCGTAGTTTGTGCAGTTCTGTTCTGTTCTCTTTGAAATAACTCGACTGTTTTCCAGGGGTAGCACGCAGCAAACTCTATCCCAAGTCACTCCTCCCGGGTTTGAACTTCAGAAATCCTTGTAGGAATCCCATGTCTTATCAGCTAGAGCATCCCCTTCCTCCTATTTGTTTTTAGCATATCCCTCCCTCTGTGAAAGCACTGTGATTTTATCTCGAACGTCGAATGTTTGAATTTTAAGTTGGAGCTCAAAGCTGTGAAACATGATCAGGCTTAATTTGAGCATTCGAAGGTTTAATTGGTTTGATTTCCTTACATTTCTATTCATTAACCGTTAAGTATTCTAGTCAAAAGTTTGATCTGATTTGCTTTCTTCAGAAAACAATTTCGTTGCTTTTGAGAAATTCCTATCCTTAATCTGACCAGTTTGGTTTGATTTACCTCCAAACTGAAGCAAAATTTGGGCGTGTATGAACTTCTTTTCATCAGGAAGTTTTCATTTCCTGAAAAGGCCTGAGGCCTAGATTGCTAGACCTAAAGCCCAACCACAGCTTGATAGACATTGATGTCATGACCAATGACTGATTACTATTGTTGCTGTTGTTGTTCATCAGAATAAGCAGCATGTTATTGGTTGGTGGTTACCCATTCTTCGTGATAAAGACAATTAGACCGAACAGATTTGAGATTGAGAGTGAGTCTAGGAATACAGTAAGTATCGGGAAGAGAGGTGTTTAATATTGAAATTGTTCCAATATGTGTTACAGTCATGAGAGAACCATTGGTAGTTTGAATTGATGGAGTATAACTTTCATGACGTTTGGTAGGAAAAAGAGTGGAACCAGGTGTTATGTGACTGCAACAGGCAGAGTCAAAAACCCAAGATGGATTATCTTGTGTGACTGATAGAGAGGGTGGATTACCAAAATAAACAGGGACTTGTTTGAGAATTTGTTCTATCTTAGAAGCAGAGAATTTTTCAATGGGAGCAGTGGATGATGAACCTTTAGTTGTAGTGGCAGTGACTCTAGAAGAAGTACGATGTGATGTGTATTGTTGGGAATATCTGTTGGGATTTTGAAAACAATCACGTTGAAGATGACCGGGAGCTTCCTTATGACAAAATCGACAAACTCGAATCGGGCATTCCAAGAGAATATGTCCTGGTTTCTTGCAGTAATTGCAAATTTTCTTGGAAGATCCATATGATTGATCTTTGTTATTGGATTGAGGTTCTTTGACAGTGGTAAAGGCAACATTTATAGGAGTTGGTTTGCGAGGGGCAAGATGAGTTTCTTCTGAGAGAAGTTCAGTAATAGCTTGATCCAGAGTAGGTAAGGGACTGCGATGAAGAAGAGACGCATGAAACATGCTCAAAATCATTAGTGAGGGACATGAGAAAAAGAACCAAGTGTTAACGATCTCAAGACGATCTATGTATTTGGTGTTGTCTTCTTCATTTATCTTCTCTGGTTCAGTGATATCTCCAGTTACATAACACTAAAGTTTTTTATCCTTAAAAAAGCTAGACATAGCATGAGCCCATATAATATAGTTAGGCCTTTTTAATGTGATTGCCACTAATAGTGGCAATGACATAGCATACTTAACATTTGATAAATTGAGAAACTCTAAATTAATAGTGGCTCTAACCACGCTAGGATAAAGAGAGAGAGAGTGAGAGACAATACAAAGAAAAGAAAATTGTATTGAATGTTGTGTTTTGTTTACAAGAGAGTGCACTGTATTTATAGCCTAGACAAATGTGTGGCTTTTCTCCTGTAACCAATATGGGATAGATATATTTATTATGTAGACTAAGAGAATCTTTCTCTTCCTAGCCAACATGGGACACATTATATACCATTTTATTTTTGATAATCCGGGTGTCCGGACTAGTTTACGTGTATAATGATTAATCCTCGGGCCCACGAAACATCCTGCAAGAATAATGGGTAGGTAAAGCACTGCGAGGGTGACAGATATGCACAGAGAGGATCAAACTCGGGTGCAGAGGAAGGAAACAAGGCCCTTCTCTCACAAGGCCATGACCTAAAGTGCAACACATTATATACATTAACATGTTAAGATAAAGAGAGAGAAGGAGAGACAATAAGAGAGAGAGAGAGAGAATTGTATTGAATGTTATATTTTGTTCACAAGAGCAATTTATTTATAACCTAGACAAAGTGGTGAGTTTTCTTCTCTAACCAATGGGGGATACATTATATACATTAATAGTACCCCTAAAAAAAAAAACTTAAGGTGGTAAAATGAAGACCAACTTGAGTTTGGAAAGTAGATTCTAAAGGTTTTAGGAAGATATGTCTTGGTGAAAATATCAACAATTTGATCAGCAAATATAACTGAAAATAATCCAATAATCTCACAAATAATATGATGTTATATAATTAAAGTAATAATAAATCTTAATATGTTTTGTATCATTGTGAACACCATGTCTTAAAGTGACCAACAAAGCCAAAAAAGTTCCTAAATTATTTCAACAATTGCACAATACTTAATTTCTATGCTGGATCGAGCAACAACTGTCTGCTTTTTGTTGTGTCCAAAAAATAAGAGAATAAACAATAGCAAGTGGAGAATCTATGATCAATAAAATCACATGTCCAATCAGCATCTCAAGTGACGAGTGAGCATTGAAATGGAGACCATGAATCAGTGTCCTTTTAATGTACCTCAGATAATGCAAAGCACAACTGCATAATGGGGTGTACTAGGAGCATAGAGAAATTGACTACGTATTTGGTGTATCCATTATTTTTCCCACTCAAATGTTTGATGCTTGCCTACTGTGCGGGAATATATCCAGGTGTGCAACTTGCTTCTTGTCCACCGTAGAAAAAACTCAATTCCATGAGCTCAACGAAGAATTCAATTCCAGCCATGATGAATCTTGCATAAAAGATTTTCTACATGCATGACTTAGAAGCTGGTGCTTTTCCACTTACATCGAGGATATTTTAAGGTAATTTCAGTAGTCTCAAACTCCCCCAGATGTCTTTGGATCCGTCAGAGCGTAGTTTGGACGGTATGGTCCAAATGTCAGCCATAAATCTTCCTGAGCAAAGATAAATCTTCAGGGAAAAAGCAGGGCGGGAGACAATTAATGGTATCTTGTTATCTGTATTTACATATCTATCTCACGTTAAACACTTAATCAATTCAGAGATTTAGTCATGAAAATGACAGTTAAACTGAGATTTCTAATTCCCTTTGACTCCCAATTGTTTTTAGTGTTCGAACAGAACCAAGAATAAATATAATAGGCAGATGAGATTGTAAATCTCATTAATCCCAACAACGAGAAGGAATAATCCAAACAAGGGCAATCATAAATAAGAAACACAACATCTTCAGTATTTTGGATTTTAGCTGACTGAGCATAATTTATCAAATCATAAAAGATTATGGGTGGCGACGGTGGAGATAGTGATAATATTAAAGGAATGAAAGGAAAGTTGATGATGATAACTTAAGCAGTGAAAAGACTATTCAACTTACCGAGATAAATTCTTAATTTTTTTTATTTTTAATTAGATTTCTGTTATAATTTTTTTATTTTTGTGGGATATTCAGCCCCGTAATTTTTTTAAGATTAATTTTATAAAAGTAAAATCTAAACTTGAAAAACAAACCACAATATCTTTATCCAGGAACCATAAAATTATAAAATAAAATCCAAACTTTAAACCTATACATAAAATAATAGAAATCCCCCATGATTTATAAAGTAAAAATCCATGAATTGCATTGAAAAACAAAATCACAACTACACTAAAAAAAAACCAGGTGGAGGTGGGTTGAGGGATGCTCAGTCTCTTGTCTGGGAACAGAGCCAAGCTAGCAAATGCGACGTGCTTGTTGTCCACCATACAAAAAAAACTCAACTCCACGAAAAGTCTCATCAAGATCAATTCCACCGCTACGGAGCATGCGTGAACATTTTATATGCACGTGACGAAAAAGCCTAGTGCTTTTCCACTCATATGCCATGTTTCTTGAGATTGATCGATTAGCTTTTACTTCAATATTGAATTTGAATTATTTATTAAAACGCCGTCTGTTTTGTTTTTTCCATTAAAATGAAGTGAAGTGACACATTGCTAATGGCTTGCAGCTATGCAAAACGATGTACATGCATCCAACACCATGGCAGACTTCAAGCTTACTTTAGCTCAAAGCCGTCCATTGTGGATGGTGAAATCACGCTTTCTTTGACATTTTCTGCAAAATTTATTCATTACAGCAAATTCCCTGAATTATGAACTACAAAGGGTAAATTTATATTATGCTTCAAAACCTATCTCCAAGTACAGTTCATTGAGGTAAGAAAGCACCCAAATACGGTAATAACAAGCTTTTAACCTCAGTTCCTCCTCCCTTTTCTTTTCTATTGGAAGACATGATCTTACAATGCCCAAAATCTAAAAAATAATATATAAAAATTCACAGCTAGTTTGCTATTTGGGCATGTGGAATTTTCAGCCCAACACATACCTCGGTCTGTCCCAGCGTGCCTTTCTATGTATTTTGTTTCCATGAGCCACGCACACAATTTTCTACACGCACAAACAACTCTTCATATTATGTAGAACAAGTTTTATTTTTAAGGTTGTTAATTTCGTTTGGTTAGTATTTTGTTTTTCTTATCATAACGATAAATTCGAGTTCCAAAATATTTTGGTTTTATGATCTTGTATTATATTCGTTTTGATTAGTGTTTTGTTTTTTTTATTAGAATAATAAATTTAAATTCCAAGAAATTTTAATATTTTGTTTTGTGATCTTGTATTGCGAGCTTGTGTTTATAATTCAAAATATTATCTCAACAAGATTTTAATTCAAATATAAAAACAAATTAACTTTAAATTATACAATACAAACATCGTATCAATCATCTAAATATAATTTTAATATTTTTAAATAGTCAGATTCAATACTAAATAGAACTCCAACTTAAAATAATTAAACACAAATAAAATATTAAAGTATTAAAAAAAATAAAAAGTTTTAATACAAAATAATCACAAGTCAAACATCATTGTCATACTTCTATTCTTAATGACCTTTAATAATC
>Ga0307515_10007824_pt1 | contig 21020 bp, 9 predicted proteins | sample 17_EM_MG_FD_194513 | JGI IMG/M metagenome (GOLD analysis project Ga0307515, IMG submission 194513) | Populus trichocarpa ectomycorrhiza microbial communities from riparian zone in the Pacific Northwest, United States - 17_EM | ecosystem: Host-associated > Plants > Roots > Unclassified | place...
AGCCCATTATTAGCGTAGTTGTCGGGTGACGGAGGCAATTGAGGGGTGGAAGTATTCTGCCATTAGGCGGTCAAGGCTACTTTCCTAATTAGGAAGGTGCAAGAACTTTTGACAGCGACCTCCGTACGTAATCGTACTTTACTATAATCTAACAGCAATCTAACGGCAATTTGCCCTTACGTAGTAATGTATAACGGTTTAACTCTATAAGGGCTCCTATAAAGGATTAGGTATAAAGTCTCTACTTAGGCCCGGTTTCTATAGGTTTACGTGGTAAAAGTTGCTAATTAGATCCTTTATATTTTCGAAGTCTTCCCATAGTTGCCATTCTAGCTAATTTATGTCAAATCCTATATATATAGCTCTGTAGTAGAGCCGTCATCCTCTACCTTTACTAAAGTATTTAGAGTCGATAATTCGTTTAACGGTCCACTCCTTATGGTTCTTATTTTCGTTCTCGTCTCGGATTAGTACTAGTAGGGGTTTAGGCTATATCTGCCCTAGTAAGGGGTTGGGCTAATAGAGGTATAGTAGCTATAGGTAAAATACGGGCTATATCCCGCGGGTAGCTAGGGTAGGCGGGAGTTTTAGCTTATATGCGGCTCCCCTATTAATAACTCGTTTAATTAAATAGGGGCTAAGGTTCTTATAATCGAGTGACTTTATAGGCCTCTGTATAGAGATATTGCATATATCTAGCTATACCCAGTCGCCAACACGCATCTCCGGTGGTGGCGTTTTATAACAGTCGGCGAAGTAGGCCTGCTTTGCTTAAGCCTAGGCCATTTCTCCCTTACAGTAGTCGAGTAGATTTTTTATACGGTCTATATACTAGTCGGTAAGTAGCATCTTAAGGCGTTTTTTATATAGTAGTTTCTTATTAATAGGTTCTGGTAGCTCTATACCGGATTAGGGGTAATAACCCTTATTCGCGAAGAACGGGGTAAGTCCTATAGTGGTTAAGACGTAGTTATTTACTATAAATTTACCTAGTAGGAGGTAATCTACCTAGTTATCTTAACTATAGGTAACTACCTATCGTAAGTACGCTTTTATACTAGTATTAGCGTTTTCCGGTTACCTAGTAGTTTTATAGTAGAAGGATATAGATATCTTAACGGAGATGCTAAGGCGTTGGCAGATTCGTCTCTATATATTAGAGTTAAATTATATACCTTAGTCAGACGTAATCGAGTTAGGTAGCCTATATAGTCAATAGACTTCGCGAAGGAAGGCGTTAGTAATGTCACTAACGGCTACGCCTTCGGTTAGGACGTAGTGGCGCTCTTTTATAAGTTGGCATATTATTATAAGGATGTTCTTATAGGTACGGCCGTGTCGTTTATAGGGTGGTAGGTTAATAACGAAATCTATAGCGATATCTGCCCATTATTATATAGGTACTAGTAGAGGGTATAGTAGTCCTTAGTACTTTATATTAAAGGCCTTAGCGCGCTTATAACTGTAGCAGGCGCCTATAAAGCGTTTAACTAAGTCTATCATTTTTGGCCAGAAGTAGTATTGGCTAAGAAGCTCGTAGGTTCCTTCTTTACCTAGGTAGCCGCTTAATCGGAGGTCGTGGGCCATTTAGATTAGTTGCCGTTATAGATTTTCTAAGTTGGGGATAAATAGGCGGCCTCTATAATAGAGCCTGTTCTCTTTTACTTCTAAAGCTGCTATATTAATCTAGCCTAAGCTTTAGAGGTTAGTAGGCAGCGTATAGGCGCTAGCGGTCTTTGCGGCAATAAGTTAATACAGTAATAGGTTAATAGAGGCGTTATATACCGTAGTAATAAGCTTATTAATTTCGGAAGGTAACTTTAGTTCTGTGGTATAAAGCTGGGGTATAGTTAGCTCTATTGTAGGTAGTATGCCTAGGGCCAAATTTTGTGCTTTTAGGATTGTTTATTATTGGAACTAATTGCAAGGGTTATCTTTAGACTAAGGAAGGTCTTATAAGCGGCGTGTTAGGCTATTAGGTTTAGTACCTTATACTCCTAGTCTATATATAATTTTAAAGTTAAAACTAAAGAGGAACTTATTCTAATATACTTAGCGTTAGTTTAGCTACTTTATAGTTATAAAGTACTTAAGATTACAATAGTCCGTAAGGACTTTAGTTAGCTAGTTGGGCTCTACTAAGGAAAGTTCTAGTTAGAATTCTTTAAACACTTATATAATTATAAGGAGTTCTTTATTATAGATCTTATAGTTATACTCTTATAGTATAAGCTTAGACAAGTAGAATGCGACTAGGTAAAGGAGACCGTCGTCACCTATCTAGGAGAGGACGCCTGCGTTAATATGGTCTAAGGAGTCAGTTTTAAGGTAGAGTTATTGTCCTAGTATAAAGTAAGCTAGGACAGGTGCTTTAGTAAAGGCATTTTTAAGGTCTTAGAACGCCTTCTCGTATTTAGGCGTTTAGGTAAAGCGTAGGTACGTTTTTCTTCCTTTTGCGGAAAGGCCCTTCGTTCGCATTATTGCTATAAGTAATACTACTACGCCTAAGAAGTTATATATGAATTTCTAATAGAAGTTAGCAAAATTAAGGAAGGCTTATACGTCCTTAATGCAGTTAGGGGCTTACTATTTAGTAATTATGCGTACCTTCTTAGGGTCTATACGGACACCCTTAGTAGTAACAATTAGTCTAAGGTATTTTACTTCTGTGACTAAGAATTTATATTTCTTTAAATTAATATAAAGTACTATATCCCTAAGGCGCTATAGGACCTTTTAAACGTGTTCGGTATGCTTAAAGGGGTTATTGCTATAAATAAGTATGTCGTCTAGGTACGCAGAGTAGAAGTCGTTAAGGTAGTCCTATAAGGCGTTATTAATATAGCTTTAGAAGGTACCTGGGCCGTTATATACGCTAAAGGGTATAACGGTATATTTAAATTGGCCAAAGCGCGATATAAATGCGGTTTTCTATTCGTTACCTTCCCGTATTTAAAGATAGTTAAAGGCGGCAATAATATTAAGCTTAGTATAGATTTTAGCTTAACTAAGCCGCTTAAGGGTCTTACGTATAAGCGGTACTAGGTATTAGTTTTTAATTATAATAGCGTTAAGTCCTCTATAGTTAACGTAGAATTAAATACCTCCTCCTAGCTTCTTAGCAAGAAGGATAGGGGCGGCTACTAGTAATATACTAGGACAAATAAATCCTTTATTAAGGTATTTGTTAATATACTTTTTTATAACTAAAAGCTCGTCTTTTAATATTAGATAGGGTCTCTTATAAGGTAGCATTTTTCCTTATTTAATATTAATAGTATAGTTATTAGGTCAATATGGGGGGAGTATATCTACGCTCTTTTATAAGCATATATCAGTAAAGTCGTAATACCTCTTAGGGAGGAGCTTACGGAGTTTTTCGTTAGTAAGTCCTTTTTTAAGCTTTATAAACTTCTTAAAGTCTAAAGGTAAAAGTCCGTAAAGTTCCGTAGGGGCGTTATCTTCTAGAAGGTCGACTATATCTATCCTATTACTATAGAGGACGTAGTCCTATTCTTTATTAAGCTTATATAGTTATAATTAGAAAGCTATAGTAATAGTTTAGCCTTTTTTACGTACTATACGGTAGAAGGCTAGGGCACTTACATAGTAGTAGTTAGTCGTAGGTGGGGTAATAAGGGGTTTCTTAGGTTAATATCCTGGGGAGTAAATAGAGGTGGCTAGGCTATGCCCTAGGCAAGTCTCTCTATAGTATTTAGAGTTAAAGGTTGCTTCTCTCTTCTTCTAGTTAATAGCGGGGTTATATTATTTAAGCTAGTTCATTCTAAGGATAATAAGGTAGTTAGTAAGTAGTATTATATAGGCCTAAAGTTCTTCCTAGTACCTATTTATATCTAAGTAGAGTTATACTATATAGGTAATCTTCTATATAGTATAATTACTATTAGCGAGTTATAGGGCGTAGGCTTTAGTAAGGGGTAAGGTAGGTAGGTTATAAGTACGCACAAATTAGGTATCTATAAATTTATTAATAACTTTACAATTAATTATAAAATGGCTTTTATATTATTTTTTAGCAGTAGTTCCTATTATAGGTAAAACTATCTATTTCCGTCTATTTATCTTTATAGAGTTATCTATTAAGCAAGCCAATATATAGATCCCTCTATTATTAGGGCGTCCTAACCCGCGACTTAGGGCTAGGACTTAGCGTTTTCCGTTTCCGTATCTAACTCTACCGCTATTACTGCGTCTTTATCTTATATAGTAGTAGCGTATAGCAATATATTTAGTGTTTAGGGTATTAGGTTAAATATTAGGCGATAGCTACTAAACCTAGCTATTAGGTAGTTTAGGTTATTATAATAATAGCCTTCTTAATAGTATCTATAGCAGCGTCCTAGTTTCCAGAGTAGCTCGCGCTTTCCATTTAGGAGTTTCTGTGGGAAGGTTAGTATAGAGAAATTAATATTAGTTCTAGTAGTACTTAAGGTAATAGGCGTTAGTGGCTTAGTATATATAGGTTTAGTAGGCCTAGGGGGCTTCTATAGAGAGGTCTTTAGGTAAGGGTTAGCAGTAGTAATCTAATTTAGTTATTGTTTAATCTTCCGTAGAGCTGCTACTATATTATAAACATCGTTATAGTTATAGCTGGCGGCTGCGTAACTAAGGCAATAAGTACCTTTTTTAAGGAGGTCCTCTTAGTCTTTAGTATTGTCTTAGGTGAGGGCTTTAGTATATTCCTAGAATTTAATATAGAATTCGTTAAATAATTTGGTAGTGCTTATCTTTAGGGCACGTAGTTTAGCTCGGTTAGTGGCTAGTAGGTTATAGTCGCGGTATATTAGGTTAAGATCATTAAGGACTTCTTAGTAGGACTACTACTTTTAGGGGCTACTAGTCTCCTATTAGGCGAAGAGTCTGTTAAATAGTGTACCCTTTATTCACCTAATAATATAGCCGATCTTAGTGTCTTCCGTAGGAAAAAGGTAGGCGCTCTAAGTTAGTTTCTCGCGGATTTATATCTTTTAGTGGCTATATTCCTTGCGGTTTCCCTAAAAGACTAGGGGATTAAGGTAGCGTATATTAGACCCTATAGTGGCAGTTTAGGTCTGATTATTATAGCTTTTATTATTACTGCTTTAGTAGGGGTTCCTATTAGGTAAAGCTGCTTAGCGCTAGCCCTCTATTAAGCGTTAAGTAGGTAAAGTTGCCGGGGGCGTAGAGACTTAGGTGGCGTTATATATAGTAAAGAGGTATCTAGCGTTATTACAAATATGCTTATTAAGCTAAGATTATAGGTATTTAATTATACCTTCTCTTTTAGTAACCGTAGCAATTAGTATAATCTTAGCCTTCTTTAACTGTTAGATGTCGCGTTTAGACACGCGGAGGTTATCTTCGGTTTCTTAGCGTGTGTTATTGGCGAGCGCCTTACGAGCTTATAGGTCTTGGATAATATCGCGATCTTAGGCAGTATATATCTCGGCTCGTGTAAGCTTTAGGTAATAGTTCTGTAGAAGGCGGTAGTATTTATTAGGGTCTCGTGCTACCATTTTTATAAACGTCTTAGCGTCTTATATTTCAATTTTAATAGGTAGTAGCCCTTTTATTTACTTGTCCGTAGTTATATAGTCAATAAAAGATAAGATATTATTAGTGTCCGTCTTCTTAGGGGTTAAGGCTAGGGCTAATAAATTAAATTCTCCTGGGATTAATTGGCGTTGTAGGTTAGGTATAGGTATTAGATTATTCTTTAGGTTTAATATAGTAGCTAATAAGGGATATTGTCTTACTATTATGGGTTCCTTAAAAGTATAAAGTAAGGTAATTTATAGACACGCTGCTTCTGGCAGCGCCTGCAGTATTATAAAGATATAGAATTGGTCGTAGGCTAAGCGTTGGTGGTAAAAAAGGCGCAACGTAATGTTATAGGACGGGGGCAGTGGCTACAAAGCGTATGTATTTGAGGAGTCTACAAGACGTTGCGCGATCGATCGTAAGGGTTGAGGGCGTAAGGAGGTGATATACCTACGCGTAGCTGACATAAGCTATACGCGAGGTGTATGTAAGAGCACGGGGCTCTCCTATAGAGGCCCCTGCGGTGGGGTTCCGTGATACTATAATAGCTATTCCGACTTAAGTAATAAGCAGGCTGCTTAAATAAGAGAGTAGGTAGAGATAGATACTAAAGGGTAGGATAATATTGCTATAGATAAGAAAGGGCTGGCTTTTAGAGATTGCGATACCAATAAGATAATAGAGAGGCTCCTAAATACTGTTGCTAGGGTAGAACTAACTAAGCTAGTAGAAGACAAACTTAAGAGTAATTCTTCTAATAGTAATAATAGTGTGCCTATGCCTAATATTATTATTAATAATAACGGTAAGGAGTTTAAAGACTATATTAAGGAGGAGGATAAGCTACCTATCTCCCCTACTATAGATAGACCCCTACCTTAAGCTACCCGCGCAACTTTAAGTATAGCTACTATTAACCTATCCGAGGAAATTCTTTATACTTAGGTAAGCAGCCCTATAGATAAGTTCGCGTTTAGGCTTAGAATCTAATATAAAGGGGCAGGCTTATTTTAAAAGGAATACTCTTCTTTAAAGGACCTTCTAGGGCTTATTAAAGATATTAGCTAGCTCTGCTAACTACCTAATACTCTAAATACTTTAAAGAAGAGGATATAGGAGTAAATACCTCTTCTAAAAATGCGGAAAATAGAGCTTATAGTAAACCGCCCTAAGCTCCTAACCAGATTAAGGCCAACAGAAACTATAGTGTTTTTTAATACTATTTACCTTATAAAAACAATGCTTATAACTTTAGATCTCTTAAATAAAATATATTAAGGAATAATGCATTTTATGGATAAACCTACTAAGCTTTACTATTCTTTAGCTTAGGGTTCCTTGGTAAGAATAATATCTAAAGAGTTTATAAAATATCCTAACGGTCTACCAATTCTACCTTCTAACTTTATTTATTTTAAATGTTTAGAGATAGATTGCCTATACCGTACCGCGAATTTAAATCATATGGGCCGTGTTCTTTGTATTGGACGGAATTATACTAGCTATAGTTCTCTAAACCGGAAAGGAGAGATTCTTATTTATATATAATAGGTACTAAAAAGAGAAGAGCTTCCCTCCTAATACCTTAATACAGTATTATCTCTAAATGCACCTCTTTAATCCATTAAGTTGTTCCTTATTAAAAAAGGTAATATTTTATTATAAGAGGACTAGGTGTAAGCTATTAAATCTAATATTTACCTAGACTACGACTATTCTGCTACTAGAGCTTAGTATATTACTAGGCGGCCTAAAATCTTTCTTATTAGGAATATTATTAATTCATAAACTAATATAATGCAACCGCTAAACTTATCTACGCCTATTCGCGGTAAACTAGAAATTAAGCATTTTAGATAATAGCATTTAATTTAAAATTTCTAGAAAGGCTAGACTATTTCTGTACCGTTTCTTTATTTTATTAATATATTTAGGCTATTTAGGAATATATACCGCTTGTTACTAGGGATATATATTACTCCTACCAGTATAAACACCCGTAAAAGAACCTACCGTTAAAACATATTCCTAATCACTCTTAAACTATTTAGAAGCTTTTTTTGCCGATATTATTAGTGCGCTTTATTACCTTAGCCGTCTTAACTATAACGTCTATCTAGAAATTAACGGCACTAAAAAAATTCGTTTACGGGTTTATAATGGCGTTTACCAGAGATATGGCAGCCTTTTAAGGATTTAAAGGCTTAATATCTGCCATAGCTAATTACGGCTATAGGTTTTGCCTTACTTATAAAAGCCAGCGCGCAAATCTAGACTTTAATATTATTAAAAACGGCTAGTACCATTACTAGATAATAAACCTTTAATAGTAGGGCAAAATGCTCTCTAATAAGAGTTAAAGACTAAAGTTTTTCTAGAAAATTGGCATGGCACCGTAACAGACTCCTCTTATTAAGATTGCACCTTACCTAGATATTATTCGCTTACGCCCAGGCAACGCCGCTTATTTTAAATATACTAGGCTTATAAAGCAGGTATAATTATTGCTATTTAACGCTATTCTTAACAAGAAGGGACAAGAGGCTTATATTAAAGAGCTTTAGTTATAACCGCTCCCTTCTAGCTAGGCTTACCTTTAAAGTCCGATGTATTACCTTAAGAGTTACCAAATATTTAAATATGCACGAATTTCGGCCCTAATGCCACTAATATTAAGAAGATAGCTAAGGGAAGGTTTTATAGAAGCTAATTACCTTTAAGCTATATATATTACTCTTACGCTACCCCCCATTAATGCTATTATAAAATACTTTACGCTTATAGCCTAAAGCAGCGCTATAACCCTCCTACTATTAATGGCTGGAGAAAACCGGGATTAAATGCATTATATTATTAAGAGGGAAAGAAAGGCGTTTTAAGATCTTTTCTATTATGCGTTACTCGCCATAGCGCGGGATAAACAGCGTGGTACTATTCCTGCTAATAATAGCATTCTAAATATTAAGGAGGATAATAATAGCGAAAGAGTTAAGGGATTAAAAAAAGAAAAGGTTTTTAAGGCCTTCTTATTCTACCTAAATGTCCACACTAGCCTGCATTACTAGGAGGTTGCCTATAAATATACTACTCCTTAAAATGTTACTACGTTTATAGGCGAAGACGTTTACCAGTATATATTTCTAGTTCTTCCGCTTATTTAGAAAGCCGCAACCTAATATATATTATCTCTCTAGCGGATTTAAAAAGGATATAACATTTACAAATTTTTAATAAGTTTGCGAGGTATTACTGCTCTAGAAGAATATCTGCTAAATAATACAGTTTTTGGTTTTTAGTGCTTTTAAAGATTCCCATCCAGAATCTACCAGAATGGTGCAGTACCTAAACGCTAAATACCAAACCCTACTAGCCTGTATCTTACCGAAATCTAAGTAGACAGACACCGACTTAAATAAGTTTAATCTATTTAGAGTTGCAAGTAACAAATCTTATATTTATACTACGGTTTATAATAGAATTTATAAAGACGTTTGCGATAGGAATAAAGAGATATACTCTAGTCTAAAGAAGCTAGCCCTAATATACCCTTTTATAGTACTGCTAAGAGCTACCTATACTTATAATTATAACTTAATAGATCTAGTTCGGTTAGGAAAGATAGTATTTGTCTAGGTTTAGTAATTATTGTTTACAGATCTATAGGTTATTTTTTTTATTCTTATTACTATTTCTTTCCTAGGAATACTAACTTATTGTTTATTTTAGACTAACCGAGCATTGCCTAAGTTTTTAACCTAGGAATTTCGTTATAGTGTAAGGGGAAAGGATTGGTTTAGTAAATCATATTTTTATCTATAAGCTTTTAAATCAGTAGCGCGCTTTTATAGTTTTAGACATAATAGATAATTAATAGTCTAAGGAGGATAAGATACTTAGACTTCCTATTCTTAATCTTTTGCATTTATCCCTTATTATTAGCTTACCTACTCTTAGGGTAAGGCAGTTATTTATTACGCCTTTATTCTTAAAGCGTTTAATCCATTGCTACTAGGATAGTATTTAGTTTATATAGCCGGGACTAGGGTTATAGTTACAGTTACGGCTTCGCGTTAGGCGTTTACTTATAGACCGCTTTAAGCACTATAGTTTTGGCATTTATAGGTTTGCATCTTATAATTATTAAAAGTGCGTAAAATATATACTTAAAGTTATTTAAGCTTTACTTTAATTTATTTCTAAGGTTTTAATATAAGTATATTTTACTTTACTTTAATTTATTTTTATACCATTAAATTAAGTTTATTTTAGGGCTAGCCAGCTTACTTAAGATGCTATTTAAAGTGTTGTAAAAGAGTAATGGAGCGACCGCAATAACTAGGAGAGGTAGGGTAGTAAATATAATTATAAAGGTTTCTTTTTATCGCGATTACTTAATATACATAAATTCCTACTTTAATCTATTATCTTGTGCCGTAAGGATAATTATTACTTATATTTTATAGTTCCTAAAAATAAGCAGCTATATTTTATAACGTCTATTCTAGAAAAGGAAGGCATTATAGAAGCTATCTTCCCTAACTCCTTAAAACCTTATTATAATACCACCACATCCTTTATATACATGCCACCACTATCCTATAACTCCGCGAGCGTTTGCGACATTAGCGTAGCTAAAAGCTTAGTACCTAGAGCTTTATAAAGCCACCTATACTATCTAGGACCTAGAGCTAATCCCTAGGAATATTATAATAGGGTAACCACTCTACACTATATCCTAGATTACAACCTTACTTCTCCCATCCCCTATTCTCCTCCTCCTTCTTATATACTCCTTTTTCTTTACTATTAGGGCTACTAAGAGGATAGTCCTCTTTCTAATAAGCATTATAATTAAATTAGGCCCTAAACTTATTCCTTTTATTAATATTTCCCAGCTATTCCGAAGCTGTTTCTATCTTTTCCTAGTATTACATCTCTTCTAGACATCTAATCTCTATTTAAAAAATTTCCTCTTAAAATACTACCAAATCTTAAAAACCTATATACCCCTAGAAGTTAGTTTTTTAATAGTAGTTAGATTCTTACCTTAGCTTTTCCAAATATTGCCAAAATTATCGCGATAGCAATGTTAATACTAGAATAAAAAAACCTTAATTATATAGTACTAAAAGGCTTTATTTTCTATGGCGGAATAGTAGTCTTAAATACTAAAGCACTGGTGCGGGAGATAGGTACTATGCTATAGATCTCCGTTTTAAAGTTAAGATTTTCTATAGAGGATTTAAGCTCTAAGGGGGTACCCTTTAAAGACCCGTTTCCCTATACATTTTGGCTAAACTTCCATTATAGGATTGTCCTAGGGTTAATACCTATCCACTATACTACCCTCCTAATCTTACCCCTCTCTCCTAGGCCTATAGCCCTACCTATTCCAGCTCCAATTCTAATCTTATACCCGCACTCCTATTCTAATACTCCTCCGATATAATATCTCCTCTTATACTCATCTTAACCTTTATATTTTAGATCTATCTCGGACTCTCCTCCTAATAATACCATTTTCTTATCCCTAACCCCACTTATGTTCTCTTTTTTTATAATAAAGTACTATCCATAAAGCCTTTCTTTCCATGCTGCTACTTTAGGATTAGGTTAGTTAAGCTTAGGCGTTTAATATACACGGCTTATAAGGGCTCCATAACTACTACTAAGACAACTTAAATAGGCGAGGAGATAGGGATAACTGTAATAGGTAGAAGGCCTAAAGAGGAACCCCTAAGGAGAGAAAATCCGAAACTATTAGGGAGAGAAAGATCTTAGGAGTTAAGCCTTAAGGGCCGATGCTAATTATTATAGCTAATGCCCTAAATAAGCGTATAAATAAGTGCTTAGATAAGTTGCAGCTTTAATAACTAGTTAATAGGAGAATATCTAGATATGTAAAATAATATAAGGTGAGGCGCCATATCTAAAGGGGCAATATCTCACTAATAAGTAATATAACCAGCTACGCTTCGCTTAAAGAGACCTAAGTATTATAATACTTCGCTTTCCTAAGCTCTTTAAGTTAGGTAACCTAACTTTTTAGTTCCGGTTAGTTATAGTAAGTATTCCCTTAAACTCCTAGTCTAAATTATCGCATTAGGCTACTTAACTATACCTTCTTATTACTATAGCCTTAAGCTTATCTTTCTTGCGCCTTTTACGTTAAGCCTAGAACACTTAATATTTAGGTAGAAAATAGGCATCTAAGCGCCTTAACGGGATAGGATTAAGGAGGCGGATTACAGTTAGATGGTAGCATAGAGATAATAGTAGAAGTAAAGAGTTTAGAGGATTATATAATATAGTACAAAGTATTACGCTAGAGTTTTTAACTAAAGAGACATTTTAATATTAATTAAGTTGTATTTATAATATGCCCTTATTTATAGCAGAGTTTTAAAATAAAATTAATGCGATCTTAAAAGTCCCTAACTCTAAAAGTAACTTAATAAAAATATCCCGTTTCTATACTCTTTATAAAAGCAGTTAGCTAAGTTTAGGATCCTCCTAGCCTTAAACATTATTAGGATAGTATTTATTAGATTAAATAATGCTTTATTAAAACTTAAATACTAATAAGAATTAAAGTTAGTATTATGTTGATAACGGAAAATAATAGTATAAGAAAATACCAATCGGATATAGAACCTGCGTTAAAGTAATACACTATTTTCTTTTTAGAAACACTTTCTATTTTCTGAAATGCTCTCCTATTAAAGATAGTGCATTTTATAAGATTTATTTAATCCTAACAAAGCTTTCGGCTTAATAGGTTTTATAGTTAATCGCATGCCGTCTATAAGTGTATTTTTTTTAACTTTAAAACTTTTTTTTATTAAACTAGCTACTTTTATAGACACGATATATGCCAGCCTACTTAGCGAGACTCAATTTTTGACTCAAATAAAGAACAACAGCTTAGTAATAGATTTTTCGCTTACTCGCGAGCCACGCTAAGGTAACCCCACTCTCGATTAGGCTCTTTTACCTTTAACGAATTAGCTACCCAAACGAGACAGCTACCTATTCGAGACAGTGTACGGACTCTCGCCAAAATTAAGGTTAATTTAATATCAAAATCAACAACCTAAATCTACCCTATTACATAAATACACTATAATCCATTGGTAGTTCCTTCTAAACCTTCTTTATAAAGGTAACAACTCCTTATAATACAGCCCTCCTTTCCTTTACTATAGCCTCTTCCTGTTCCTTTTAAAGCTTTTCCTTGTTCTTCTTTTAAGCCTTAGTGTAAGGGATATTATTGTGGACACCTTGGGTTGCCCTTAGGGCAACCCCTAGACGCCCTTTAGATAGTCGCTGGTTACGTGCCGGAGGCACGTACCTGTAGTATATAGTCTCCACAATCCCAGAGGCCTTACCTCCTTAAGGATTCGCCTCTCTTACCAATCTATCCTATTCCACAATCGTGTCCTTATAGCCCCCTATCTACAAAGTCCCCTTATATTTAAATCCTTCCTACTCCTTTTTAAAAAGGTAGCTGGCTTAAGGACCAAATTGTTTATTTATATCTTTTATTTACAACTACTATTTTCCCTTAAAATTTTATAATAACCTAAACGGAAACTCTATAGGCACCTTATAGAAAGCCGTCGCGCTAGGGTAGGAAGGTCCCTTTAATAGTAAAAGATTACGATAATATAAACCTTTAGGTAAAATAGCTAAATAAGCCCTAATACTTAAATGCTCTAAAAGCTTAAAGACTTTTATATACCTATAGTTATAGCTAAGGAAAATATAGACACCCTTTATAACGGTTATAATACTACTAAAAAGTAACTAGAACCCCTTTAGCCCCACCTAAGCCAATTAGAAGATTAAGCGCTAGAGGTAACTTTAAGATCTTCCCCTAAGCTAGAAATGCTAGAGAAATATACTAATATATTTAACTAGGGACCTAACCAGAACCCTACCAAAAGACCACTATCCTATAATTAGTATAATAAAAGGACACTATATATAAGCATAGCTTTTTGCGCAGACTTATAAGCACTAGGTTTAAAATCTATAATGGCTATTTATAAATTACTTAGTTTGGTCTATATTGATTGGCTCGTTATAGAGAAAATAGGTCGGCAAGTTGGAGAGTTGATGTAAGAGTACATATATTAGATCCCGCCGCGCTTGCGATTAATATCGCAAGCACTCCGTGTCTTTTTGGCCGAATGGCGACGTTAGGGCGGGAAACGTTACAGTTGATTTTAGTGTGGTGACCGAGTTCGGGAGGCGATCGAGTTCCGGGGGTCCGAGCTTATACGAGCCGCGGCTCTCTTATATAGCGACGCGTTTTACTAAATTTATTAACATTAAGCCTTTATTTTTTTTATATCCGTTATATTATACTATATATAATACTACGTATATAGCCTCTAAGCTATAGCGCTATAGTTCTATATATATAAATCCTTTCTAGGCAGCTTAATATATATTAGTAGCTATATCTTAATATTTATAATTCCTTAGTAAAATACTAAGTTACTATAACTACTAGGTAGTAAGAAAACGGTAGGAAAAACTATAAGAAATCCTAATACCTATCCCTATTCTTTTGCAATTTATTTCTATTTTTTTACTCTTTTACTAATATCCTAGTAAGAGTTACCTCCTTCTAAAATCCTATTTGTTTTATTTATTCTTCTATAAAACCTTCTATGCTAGTACTACGTACCAGTTTAGCTGCTTTAAGAGTCTCGCAGTCTTTACTATTAGCAAAGTGTTTTTCTTTACAATTAATGTAAAGAGAGGTAATATGCTTATAAGGCTTGCCCATTGTTATATAGGTAGGACAGGCGTTATCTTTAGCCTTTATTGGTTATACTAGATTTCGATTACCGTCAAAGCTTTAAAACCAATCCAGATAGAGCTAATCAAGTTGGATAAACCAGATCTACTTTAGATTTTGGTTTGTCCGAACCAAACCGAGATAGATCCAATCCAATTGCGTCACTGGCTGCGCGCAGGCCGCATCCAATGGCTTTGAGTATGTGTGGATAGACACGTGCTGCGTTGACGAATCTAGTAGCGTGGAGCTCTCGGAAGCCATCAACTCCATGTACCGCTGGTACCGGAATGCGGCCATACGCTATGCTTACCTATCGGACGTGCCAGCGCACGACGCAGAAATAGACCCCCCCCCAAAAAAAAAGCCAGTGGTTCACAAGATGGTGGCCACTGCAGGAACTCCTTGCGCCTGAGTACATCGTATTCTACGGCGCGGGATGGGCGGAGATCGGGACGAAAGCGAGTTTAAAGGAGACTATCTCCCAGATCACGGACATCCAGATTTCTGCTCTATTGCTGGGTCGGGGGACGACCAATTCAGTATAGCACAGAAAATGTCCTGGGCCTTTAAGAGGAAAACGACTAGAGTGGAGGACATGGCCTACTCCCTTATTGGTATTTTCGGAGTAAATATCCCACTGCTGTACGGCGAAGGGGAGAAGGCTTTCAATAGACTGCGGCTCGAGATTCTCAGCTCGTCGCAAGACACGGCCACCTTTGCGTGGACCGCGCGCGGCACTTCCGATTCCGCGTTTGAGGGGAGAAGGTCCTGTAAGGCTGATAGGGGCTTGCTCGCCCATTCACCTGTAGAATTCTCTGAATGTCGTGATATCATATGGGTTGGTGGTGAAAGTAGCGGTGGAAAGCTAGCTTCAATGACCGCTATGGGATTGCGGTTAGAGATGTGCCTTGTAGAAGAAAAATCTACGGGGACGTCTGTTGGGGAACGAAAAGTTCCGGATGCAGGCCTCCGTCTCGCAGTCACACCGGAGAGGCTAAGCGAGAATCGGTATTGCAGAGTCGATTACGAGACTGTCCGAACAGTACAACTCGACTGCATAGCGGATTCTGCGGAATCATTAACAAAGCCGGACTACAAGAGAATTGTGTTAGCGGACGGCTCCACTATGCCTATCGAAAAGAGAATTATTTTTGTCAGAGAAGCAAGTAGTTAGAAGAGAATGTCGGTGAAATTAGACTTTACAGTCACAAAGGTCTTATCGCGGAAAACGATTTTTCAGACAGACATCCACCCTGTGGATTACTGGCGCTTCGGGGACGGGTCTAACTTCGACACCTACGCTCACCAGATGGGCCAGCCACGGATGAGGTCTGGTCTTAGAACGCGCCATGGAGGAGCCGTAATATATCAAAACAGCAACAGAAGCTTTCGTACTTATTCTGAGGCGTATCTACACGAACGTAAAGGACGTGGCTTTAACACGCAACTTTCAGTACTATCTCACCGCGGCGCAGATTATAGCTGAACCTGATTGTGTGGATTAGATTTGCGTTTGCTTGCTGGGGGGAAAGTCGGTGTGTGGCCATGAAAAGAGAGCGTGTTGCAGGCGACCTGATCTATGCCGTAGAAATCTCAGTGGTATGACAACAGCGGAAGATGAGATATTAATAAAGCTTGGAACACTAATGCCCAAATTTCTTCCGGTTTATTTGCTGGGTTCCCCGTACATAGAATTAGCTGGACAATTCCTGCTAGGGAGAAAAAGGGACCGAAGGATATTCCAAGTTATATGGCTGTTAATTCCCTTACGCTAGCTTTACTTTTGGATTCGTACTTCTGTCTGGTTGCAGTACAACCTTGAACCAGATCCGTCCCAACAGTTTTTGGTCAACGCGTTCCTAAAGCACGATCTCCGCATGATGTAACAACTCACTTATGGTCACGTCTCCTCATCTCTGGCGGCATACAGCTCATGAAAAGTTCATGATTTTAGCAGGTAGCGTTCGCTATCACATAACCATGCCCTTCAAGCTGGCCATATCCCCTTCTTTGGTGGTAATTTCGAAATAGCTGTAGATGATTCTAGGATCGAATTGTTAGTAACTTTCGGGGTCCAGAAGTCCTTTAGGGTGATTCTAGAATTTTGAACGACTTACGTCACAGCCATCAGAATGCCTGTGCCACTTCCCAAAGCACCTAGTAGGTCGCTGGTTACGGAAAGTGCTCCGATGCAAGCTCCACCAAACGCCGCCGCAGTAGGGATGACCCTCTTGAGCTCTTTATACATGCTCTCTTCACGGTGGCCCGCTATGACTAGACCTTGTTCTTTAAGCTGCTTCGCGACATCTCGAGGGGATGATCCAGACACCTCTATCCACGTCTTTGAGAACATAGCACAAGCAACAAGCATGAAGGTAAAGTAGGCAGCAGTGTGAAGAGGTTGAAGCAGAGCGTCACTGAAAGATAGTGGCGGTGACATGTAGTAGGCAATCCCGGAGGCAGCGTGTAGTTGGCCGGAACCTTCCGTAATTTCCCACACACCAAGTAGGCGGACAAGGACGTTGTCGGAGAAGCGGGAGAACAGCGCTTGGGAAATCATGAAAATATTTGATGAGAGAGCACTTTGGAGCATAATGGGCCTGAGGAGGATTAGCATATGCACATCAAGGTGATTTAGGAACATGCATTTTTTAGAAAATCGCCGAAACTCACATATTGGATGTGTAAAACAGGCGGACCGGGTAAGAACCCCGCATGCCACGCTGACGGGATGACTTGACCGGGCTAATCACGATTAGTGCGTTTTATCAACAATATATGATGCACCTTACATTTCGACGCGGAATCCTTGAAGGTAGATGACAATAGCAAAGACCAGGACAGTGCTCATCAGCTGCATAATGTTTGGCAGGTTTTGTCGATAAAATGCTTCGCGGAGTGCGATTTGTTTGTTGGGCCAAGTCAAGAGGAGATGGACCAGCGCGACAATGGCTCCTTCGAACTCTGGAAAATGTTAGGGGATGGCAGGATAAGAGGAACGGAATAGCCTACCCGGCCCTCGTCCTGTGTTGATGGTGGTGGGACTGAAAGCTTTCCATACGATTGACTCACAGATATTTGTGGCAACTACAAAAATGTCAGTGTCTTGCATCCCGAAATTAGAATAATTACGAAAGACTTACTGAATAAAGAAATACCACTGCCAAGACCATAACCCTTTTGAAGTCTACAGATAGGAGATATATTAGAAATACTGCTTCTCCGAAAACAGTTCAAATACAGCTCACAATTCATCGAGTAAAATTACGATCAAACCCGCAATCATCAATTGGACGACGAGCAAAACACAGACACCCGCACCTAGTTCGGTAGGGCGTCCATATGTGCCTAGGGGAGCCGTTAATAAATGCGGAAGCAACAGAAGCAGATTCTTGCTACCTGTTATTACCATGACAGAAGCTTGGCCGAAAGATATAACCAGGCTGAGGAGCTAATAACACTGAGTAAGGTGCAACACGGACAGGAGATAAGCGCAAGTGGCAAACCTTTTGGGCAGTTTGATAAAGCTCACGGTCCGTTTTTAGCTATTGCAGGTGTCAGAAATGCCATGTAAAGCTGAGGTCGCTCGTAGCCTACGTCCAAGTTGACATCGATCGAGTGTGTACCGGCCAGGAGCTGGAGTGCATTAATTCTGACTATCGCCAAGCATGGCGTTGAATGTTACCTGGAAAACCATGCCTGACGAAATAATGGGTGTAATACCAAGCTCCATCAATGTCCCTCGGTTACTAGCCATCATCATTCTTGGAATATTATTAATTCGATGCCACGCTACTTAAGTCTAAGCAGGTGTGCTTGCCTTAGCCACATTACCGGATCCGATGAGTCTGAGTGAGCATGGTCAGTCTCCCAAATGCTTGTGTAGCACATCGCCTTCACTTGCCTGAGGACACAATGCCATAGAGGGGCATTTGGCTCATGACTAAGAAAATCAATAGTGTCAAAGCCGTCCACATCAACTTCTGATTGAATACAATCTTTGTTTCGGGAGCAGCGACCTAGTGGGGTGTCAATGCGTGGACATGGATGCGACTGGAGTTCGACGTACCTCGGGGAGGAAAGGCGTGAAGGCTTGCAAATGGTATTTAGTTCCTAGTCGCAATAGTGTTGGGTATGCGTGGAGTGCACTCACGCTTGACGATATCGAGAAATCGGACTAAAGATAGAAGAGGGTATCAGCATATAGTTTAATTGAGTTTCGGAGCAGCAAAGATATCAATAAAAACTTACAGCCGCTCATGATTGCGATATTGTGCGAATTGAAAGATCCCTTGAAAAGAATTCAGAAGGATTCTAGTAGTGAGAGTTAAAGCATGAAGGAAGAAGATTACAAGGAGTATCGTAAGTGCAGCAAAGAGCAGTGGCAGTGGTGTGCAGAGTCAGCGGCTGCCTAGGTGGAGGGAGCTGTTGGGGCTAACGTAGCTGACCGGGAAGCGAGCCACCCCACGAAGCGAGCCACACAAGGAAATACCTACCATTTTTTATTTCATAGCAAATTACACCAAAATTAAAAAGCCTCAGCATATTACATGATACCAATTCAATCTTTACCCTCTCGTGAAGCCAAGACTACTATACAAAATATTATACAGGATCTCTCTTCTGGTGTTAAGCCGTCGATTCGCAAGGCTTCTAGCGCCCACGGAGCACCTAGATCTACCGTTAGACACCGTCTTACTGGCCGTCTCCTACGACACGAAGCTTACCCTAGTTTATTACATCCTTTATAAGAATAGTAAATTATTAAATAGATCCACAAATGTTAATCCTAGGGCCTTTCGTTAAAGGTTTATATGCTTATAGAAATGGCTTATTTCCTTTTAGGAGAAGGCCAAACTATAGGTAAATATTGGGGGTAAAGATTCGTTTAACGCCACGGTCTTAGTACTCTACTAAGTTATTAGCTTAACTGCTAGAGAGCTTAAAATAACGATCTAGTAATTATATGTAACTAGTTTAAGTTCTTCTATACTATTTATAAGCGATATTAAGTTAAGCATTTAAAATTTATCTACAACTTTAACGAGAAGGGAGTAATACTAGGTCTTGTAGCAGTGGCCTAAGTAATTGTATCGGGTAAAACGTGTAAGGAGAGGTTAAAAAATCGAATAGTTATACAGCTAGGCTCTTATAAGTTAGTATCTATAATTAAGACAGTTAGCGCTAACGGCTCTTTACTACCTGCCTTCTTAATTTAGAAGGCGTAATACTACTAGGAAGGATAGTATTAAATTAGTAAGTAAAATAAGGGCCTTCGCGGATATACGTACGCTACCTCCCCTAGTAGGTGGATAGAGAACTCCTTAAGCCTATATTATATTAAATATTATAATAAGTATATAAGATACCTTATAGAAGATTCCAACGGTAAAATATAGTAATATTGCCTGCTTTTAATAGATAATTATTTAAGCTACCTTACCTAGTAACTTACTAAGTATATGCTTGCACGTAAGATCGTCCTAGTAGCTTTACTACCTTATTTAACTTATAAGCTTTAACCACTAAATATGGGTTATTTTAGGCCATTTTCTCACTACTATAAGAAGTAAGTAGATAACTTCTGTTAATATGGCCACTTAGGCGTTAATAAGGAGTATTTTTTAAAGCTCTACCCAAAGGCGCGCATATAGGCGTTCACCCCTAATACGATCTATAATGCCTAAAAAGCTATAGGCCTTCTACCTTATAACCCTACTACCGTCTTAAAGACTCTTACCCGTATAAAGCCTCCTAAAAGCTAAGATATAGAGGAATTAACTATACCTACTACTTTACGTACTCTAAAGACACTAAGAACTATAAGGGAAATTAAATCTCTATATAACTATATTAACGAATTAACGACCGTACGACCTAACGGCCTACTTAAGACCCCAACTTAACGATATCTAAAAAAGCTTTTTAAAGCTTTGATAGGCTTTGCGACCGACTCCTATATCTAAAAAGAAGAAAATAAAAAATACTAAAGCTTTTATATTAATAAGAAGTTAAGTAGGCAACTCCTTAGTAAAGGTAGAGTCCTTAGTTAGAAAAACGTTAATTAATTAAAATCTAAAGATCTATAGAAGCAGGAGGCCTCCGTACAAAAGTTAACTTAAAGGGAGTATAAGGAAGGAATAACTTTACTAAAGCTTAACGTTACTATATTAAGTAGAGCCGTTCTAAACCCTAGTAAATATAATTAGGATTAGGCTTACCTTTCTTATATATTTAGGTGCGATCCGCAGCCTATAAATAAGTAGATTAACGGGTCGTTGATCTAGAAGGGGACGTTATAGAAATATAGTAGTCGCCCGCGTAATTGGTCGACGTGTGGGTTTATATTACTACCAAAACGTAGATAAATTATTTTAAGCAATATTATAATCAAAATAGTAGTATATAAGCTTCAATTTGACCTATTTAGAATATATTTAAACTCGTTGTTGATTTTATTATAAATTAATCAAATATTACCTGTATGTGGCTCGCTTCGTGGGGTGGCTCGCTTCCCGGTCAGCTACGTTAACTATCACATATTGGGGGGGCTGATTTGGCGCGGTTACGACCCGGGTTAATACGAGGTTAGGGCCACCCCTGCTGATAACGCGCCCGAACCCCGCACGAGGTCGCGCAGCGACCGCCCCCGAGTACCTTCGCACGCGAT
>Ga0307515_10007825_pt1 | contig 21020 bp, 3 predicted proteins | sample 17_EM_MG_FD_194513 | JGI IMG/M metagenome (GOLD analysis project Ga0307515, IMG submission 194513) | Populus trichocarpa ectomycorrhiza microbial communities from riparian zone in the Pacific Northwest, United States - 17_EM | ecosystem: Host-associated > Plants > Roots > Unclassified | place...
CGCTTAAACGTCTTCTACTACTAAGATCCCTAGTTTAGCCTCTGTTCTTTAGTCCTATAATTACTAGATCCTTAACCTCTAGGTTTTTATAGTTTCTTACTTTATCTCTTATAGGCTTCTTTAGTACTACTTAGGTCTATTAGCTCTACGCCATACTATAGTTTCTAACTTAGTTTTAGTTGTTGCGTACTCTACGTCTTATATAAAAATGTCTATTCAAAGCGAAGTTACGCCTTCCCTCCGAACAGCAACATCAATATCTATTACAATTAGCCTTTTGGCTTTTCGCTTTAAAATAAGGCTTATTTAATAGAGATTTTGTTATTTATTCGTCTTATAGCCTTAATAATACTATGCCGTACGGCGTTGTGTTATCGTCGCGATAAAACGTCTTACCCCTGGAGAATCGCGAAGTTTCGCGTCGCGTCTTTCCACAGCAGCTGTTGATAAGTAGTCTTTCCTAACAATTTTTCCCATAGGGTTTTTCAATAGGTTTTAAATTGACGCTTTCTAGCTTTCTCCCTTCCTCCTTCCTATATTGGTTATTGGGCGCAGGCCTTATACCGCTAGGTTCGTTGTTAATAGCCTTTAATATTACCTAGGTTCTAGGTTACCTAAACGGTCTTTTAATAATACCCTACAGGCGTAAAAAAGACGAGATATATTCCTACTTCTATATTAGTTGTAGGGTAGGCCTCGTACCGCTAGCTTCTAACGGTACGCGTTGTTTGGGGCAATGAGTGTATAATTATCTACCACTGCTTAAGATAGTAGGGAACCTACTATACAATACAGCAGGCTGAGATAATTACCCTCTCCTTAGGCCTACACCCCTAATTAATACATTATTTAGAATATATCTCTATCTCTACAAGCAAGTAAATAGATAAAAATATCTATTTAAAGCGAAGTTACGCCTTCCCTCTAAATAGCAATATTAATATCTATTACAATTAGCCTTTCGGCTTTTCGCTTTCCTACCCTCCACCCTATAAATAGATTTTGCAGCCTCTTAGGCTTGCGGTAAGCCCGAGGGGGGTAATAAGTGTGTAATTATCTACCACTGCTTAAGATAGTAGGGAACCTACTATGCAATATAGCAGGCTGAGATAATTACCCTCTCCTCGGGCCTACACCCCTAATTAATACATTATTTAGAATATATTTCTATCTTTGCGAGTAAGTGAATAGATAACTATAGAACTCTATCCTAGCCTCTCTTAGCCTATTCCCTTTGGTAGATCTAATTATCGATCTTAATCGCTTAATCTATTAGTTCCCTTAGGGTGTCCGTATCTTTTATTAAAATAATTACGTCCTAGACTTTAGCCTTAAGTCCCTGCTTATACTGTGCCATAAGCGCCTTATTATTTCACTTAATTTATATAGCTAGCGTCTAGAACTACGTTATGTACTCTATTGCTGAGGTTCGTTATATAATGTCTTAGAGTTTTTTTTCTGCTGTGGTTACTACCTCTAGGTCTCTAAATATTTATGTAAGTTACTCTATAAACCCTTCCTAGCTTAAGAACATGAATTATACCTCCTAATTAGTGCTTATTATTCCATTTACCTATATTTCTATAAGGTAAGGCTTAAACTACTTAAGTGCTCTTCCTAATAGGAATAGTCCTATATAGGCTATTCGATCTATAAGTGTTGGTAGCTTTACCCCTTCTTATATAACTTTAAAGTGCATTTGCGTAAGGAATCCCTTAAGCTTTAATCTTTCTCCTAAATACCTCTCAATTAATAGTAACTTAATCTTCGCTGCTTTAATCCCATTAACCCTTTCTTCTAGCGCTACATTGTTTATTATTAACTAGTTAACTATCTTTTATAGTTATCTAACTGTTATAGGTTGCTGTGAGTTAGTATCTACTATACTGGTATCACCTCCTAACCTTAAAGTAGTTGCTGCCGTTAATAGCGTTATAGTGGCTGCTTTTAGTGGCATATTATTCGACTTTTTATACTTAATACCGTAACTAGGTAGTAATTGTGTAATGGAACCTTATAGTAGGTACTACGATAGGCTTATTATTAGGCTAGGTATATAGGTAATATAAGTTAAAGTTAACAACGTAATAATAACTAGTGGAGTAGTTGCCTAATAGATTAACTCTAATTATATTCTAAAAATTACTATAAGGAAGGAACTATCTAGGTAGGGACTAAGGGTCCTTAAATACACAACCGTACTCCTATAAAATCCTCCTTATACGCGATATATGTGTACTTTATTTACTTTATTACGAATTATATAGATCCTATAGATTATATAGATTACGTCACGTAACCTTAGCTACTATTCCTCGTTATATAGCTCTATTGGCTCTATCCTAAACCGTGCTTATATTAACTAACTAGCTTCTTCTAACTCTTCTCTAAGTAGTTATAATATTGTACTTAAAGCGTCTGTAACAAATCTCCTATTTATTATCGCCATTAACTTAAATTAGTAGGGGAGGTTTATTCTTTTATCTAGGTAGTAGGTTATTTATAGCTCTCTATAGCTTATCCGGTAAAAAAAATAGGGTAAACTTTAATTAAGTTTAGGAGCTTAACCTTGTATAAGTTGCCTACTTTATTAAGAATTTTATACGGTCCTGCTATTTTATAGTCTAGCTTACGGCTAGGCCGTTCTATCTTTTATTTCTTTATTATAACCTAGACTATATCGCCTATAGTAAAGTTAGGCTCGCGCCTATGCTTATTTACCTACTATTTTATTAATTTCTAGGCCTTTTTTAGGTTTATATAGACTACTTTCTAGGCTTCTTCTAAGCGCTTAGTATACTACTAGGCTTCCTTATAAGATAGTTTTTCGCGTATAGTCTAGGGCCCTTTTAGTCTTTCCTAGTTAAAGCTTATATAGGGTAAGTAACCTATTTCTAGTTAAATAGGGGCAAATCTGGTAAAGTTATGGGGTAGGGTCGCTTAGGCGTAGTCTATTAAGGGTAATAGTTTAGCCTAGTTATTTTAGAAGTAGTTAATAAAAGGCCGGAGTCTTTAGTCTAAGTATTAATTTATAATCGCTATTTAACCGTCTATTTAGAAGTAATATACTATAAAAAGCTTTAGCTTAATACCTAAGATCCGGGTAAACTTATTCTAAAAGGCTAATATAAACTATGGCCTATAGTTAGATATAATAGTATCTAGTGTATAACGGAACCTTATAGTAAGAACTACGATGGGCTCGTTATTAGGCTAGGTGTGTAGGTGATATAAATTAAAGTTAACAACGTAATAACAACTGGTGGAGTGGTTGCCTAATAGATTAACTCTAATTATATTCTGAGAATTACTATAAGGAAAGAACTATCTAGAGTAGGGACTATAGTTCCTTAAATATACAACCGTACTCCTAGGAAACCCTCCTTATACGTAAGGTACGTGTGCTCTATCTACTCTATTGTAGATTATACAGATTATATAGATTATATAGATTATATTACGTGACTTAGTTACTATTCCTTATTATATAGTTCTACCGGATCTATCCTGGACCGTGCCTATATTAACTAACTAGCTTCTTTTAACTTTTCTCTAAGTAGTCGTAATATTATACTTAAAGCGTCCGTAATACCATCTCCCTCCTCTTAATTTTTATCCTTAAAGATTTTAAATATCTCTAAGTTGTTTACTAGAGGTGTAATATCCATCTAATTAATTTGGTTAATATTATTACTTATTATACCTAAAGTAACTTCTCTTTCTTCTATAGCCTATTGTGCTTATACTGTCGCCGTAGTGCTGTTACTAGGTGAAATAATACTATCTCCGTGTTTTTGTTGTGTAAAAGAGGGGTTAGTTTATATTGCGCTGGTAAGTCCTTTATCTTAGCAACCTTTCTCTTATTTAGAGTGTACTAAAGTAAACGTTTATTCGTCCTGCGATGTTCGCTCTATTTCTAACGCTAAGTATACGCGTCCTATAACTTTTAGTAGTCTATAAGTTCCCTAAGTAATTTATTATAAGGTTTTGTATTTAATCTACTACTATAAAGCTTAATAGTAAGCTCTTAAGCGCTCTTAATAAATTATATTAATTATAAGAGGCGAAATAAGAGGCTGCGGCTGCTTAACAGCGTGCTCTTAAAACTCGTCTTTTGGCTTTTACTTATCTTCTATACCTTAAACGGGTTTGTAAAAAGGTCCGTTTTAAAGAGTAAAAGCTTATAAAATAAGGTCTGCAGGAACTTAGTAATAAGAGAACCGATTTTCTTCCTATAAAGGGAATAACTCCGAGTAGTTTAGCAGTCGCTCCTCTTAAGTCCCCTTTAGGTAACTTGTTCTTTGGCGATTCTTCCTTATTAATATTACCTAACCTGTTTTCTTCTAATACTCCTATACCTTTCCTATAGCGTTCTTTAAATTTTCTAGTAGTTTCTAGGTAGTCTTATTATAGCCTATTTACTTAACCTCGTACTATATTTTATTGTTAACGTCCTTATAACCAACGATCTTTAAAACTTGCTATTCGTCTTCTTCTCGTCCTCTATATATATCTACTTTATAAACTAGTGGCTTAACATTCCTATATACTAGCTCTAGTATTATAATATACTATATAGAGTAGATTTTTATCTTAGCTAGTAGGTTTAACTTAAACATAACTAGTGAAATTCTTTACGTAATTTTAAAAGGTCCTAGTCTAACGTGGTCTAATTTCTTACTTAGTCGTCGACTCTTAAAATTTTTATATAGTAGCTATACTTTATCTCCCTCCTTAAGATCTAGTCCCTTAGATTTCTTAATATTATAGTATTTCTTTATTCTCTGCTATACTACTTTAGCTGTTTCCGTAAGGTTCTTATAAAGATTTATTAATGTCTCCATCCTTTATTTAGCTGTACTACTTATCTTCTTTACTTAACGTAGCGATAATAATATTCTTGGCTTATATCCATAATTCGCCTTAAATAGTAACGTACCTATTCCTTCTTATAGTGTTGTATTATACGCAAACTATATAACTGGTAATAACAATACCCAATTATTCTATGCGTAATTAATATAGTACCTTAGATACTATTCTAGTGTCTAGTTTAATCTTTCTATTTAACTATCTGTCTACAGATAATATACAGTGGAAGTTACTACTTAAACTCCTTACTCTGCTAAGAATACCTTCTAGAATGCTACTATAAATCTTAAATCCCTATCCGATATAATCTTACTTAGTACTCTATATCTTGCGAATACTTCTTTAATATAGATTCTAGCGACGTCTTCTACTAATATTTCTTCTATACACGCTATAAAGTATCCCCACTTTATAAGCTTATCTACTATTACTAAGATCGCGTTATAATCTTATCCTATAATAAGATCTCTTAATTTTAGCAACTTTATAATAAAGTCCTATAATATAACCTCCCATAGTCTCTTTAGTATTTTAATAGGTTATAGCCCTCTATATAGCTTATACCTCGTTAATTTATTCCTTTAGCAATCTAGATATTCTCTTATAACCTTTTATACTAGGTTTCAGATTCTATTAATAATATACTCCTTCTAGAGTCTTAACACTAAGCCCGTAGCTCCGTTATATCCTTAAGTTAGTCCCTTATAGAATTCCTTTATAAATTATTCTGCTATACTTTTTGGGATATACTTTACTTCTCGGTTTTTATATATATCCATCTATAGATCTTCTAGCTATACTTTTAGAATTCTTTATACCTAAAAGCTTTCTAGTAACTTATAAACTCTCTCTAACTTATTTTCCTAAGTTACTATAATTTTCGGATAATTGTACCTAATTAATCTATTTATGTCTTTTTATAATAAAGCCCCTAATAGCTTTTCATTGTTTTGCAGTTTAGCTTTTTAACTTAGAGTATCTACTCTTATATTGTCTGTGCCCTTAGTATACTAAATCTTGAAATAGTATTCTATAAGCATCTCTGCCCATTTAATTTGTCTTTAGTTAAGTTCCTTTATTATTAGGAATCCTATTAGGTTCTTATAATCCGTTTTAACTACAAATAGTTTCTCTATACCTTGCAAGAATGCTCTCTATTCCTTTAATACTATAACTATACCTAATAACTCTTTATTATAAATGTTATAGTTTAGTTCTAGTAGTATTATCTTCCAACTATAGTATACTATTAGGTGCCATCTATCTAGATGCTTTTGTATAAAGTATACCCCTAGTGTAAAGTCTAATATATCTATTTCTATAACTGTCTCTAGACCTAGCTAATAGATCTTAAGAACTGGCTCCTAGGTAAACAACCTCTTAACTTCCTTAAATAGTTCTTATTGCTCCTTTCCCTATATCCATAGTTCTTCTTTCTTTATTAACCGCGTAAATAGCTTAATATCTTTTAACTATTACGCTATAAACCTTCTATAGTAATTATAAAACCCTAGAAACGATCTTAACTATATAACGTTCTCTAGTTCCTACCAATTCACTATAGCCTTAATCTTTTTTAGATCTATGCTAAGTTGGCCTAGTTTAATAATAAATTTAATAAAATTAGTCTTCTTAGTAAAGAACTCGCATTTCTTAATTGCTACTAGCATCTATTCCTTTTGTAGTCTCTTTAAGACCTATTTGACGTGTTCTCTATGTTCTTCCTTAGTCATTAAGTAGATGATAATATTGTTAAAATATACCATAATAAATTTATCTAAGTGTTCTTCTAATATATTATTAATACGCTTCTGGAACGTTGCTAGTGCGTTTATAAGCCTAAATTATATAACTAATGGTTTATATAGTCCTTCCTTTAATCTAAAGGCTGCCTTCTATTTGTCGCCTTCCTTAATTCTAATCTAATAGTATACCTATCTTAGATCTATCTTCGTAAAGATTTGCGCGTTGCCTATTCTATCTTAGATTTCGCTAATTAAGGGTAAAGAATACCTATCCTTCCTAGTAATGCTGTTTAACTATCTATAGTTAATACACAGCCTTAGTTTGCTATTTTTCTTTAGTATAAACAGTACTGGATATCCTGCTGATAATTGCGATGGTCTAATATATCCCTTTTATAAGTTTTCTTAGATAAACTCTTTTAATGCTCTACCTTCTTCTTCGGTAAGCTTATAGATTGGAAAGAACCTTAGACTTATTCCTGGTTCCAATTCTATCTTATAGTCCTATACTGCATACTCTAATAGCTTTTTACTTTCTGGCGACTACAGTTTCTTGCCATACTTATAGTATCTTTTTGGTATATAGCTTAACCCTTTTTCGGTTTCTTCGTATATTGCTCCAACTTAGTACTATACTAACTTAGCTTATTATCGCGTCTTGTGGCGTTAAATATCTCTAATATTGACCTGACCTATAATCCAATCGATCCTTAGATTATATTCCTATAACTAAGGCATTCCTAATACTACCTTATTATTTCCCAATAGTAATATATTAAAAGACATCTCGATTTGTCTCCCTTTAATAGTTATCTAAATAGGTCCTATTTTAAGATTAATAATGCCTCCTCTATAGGCTATTAGATCTCCTAAAATTGTCACTAATAAGTAAGGACATTCCTTTTTCTTATATAGTAACCCCATTCTTTTAACTACTACTAGCAAGATATGGTTCCTTATTACTCCACTATCTATTAATGCCTTAAACTATTAATCTTACCACTTAACTCGTAAATTTAGGTATTGTCCTTAAATTCCCTTAAGGGTCTAAGGCTCTACTACTAGTTCCCTCTAGTCCTGTAGGCCTCTACTTTTCCTAACTACTAGCTATTAGATCCTGTTTGTACTTAGTCTAACTTAGGCTAATACTTAGTTCGCTTTTTATTTTTAATATACTATAGATAGGTATTTTCTAGATATTCCTACTATTATCGTCCCTCTAGGCATTCTTCCGTAAGGAATCTTCCTGGCTAAAGTATTAAGTCCCCTTGTTCTTAAACTTCTACTAGGTGCCAACTATATATATACTTAGTATTTCGGTATTTCGCCTTATCCGTTAACCAATGCATCCTCACTAAATATTTTTAATTCTTATCTTTTAGTGCTCTATATATATTACACGCATCATCCACGCATACTATCTATAATAGTGTGTAATGTGCTTAGTGTCTTAGGTTAACTCTTAGCTTGTCTTTATCCTTAAGTTTAAACCTTTCTCGTATTAATCTAAGCGTTACGACTTTATTCACAAGTACTAAGATTTATCTTTCGCTTCTTTAGTCCTCTAATTACTCCTTTAAATCTTTTAACGTTATAATTAAGGCCCCTTTAATATAAGTTATAGCCTTTTCTATAATCGGGTGGTCTTAGATAACTTTCTTATCTAATTATATATAGAAATCTTCCCACTTATCATTATGTCGTTATCTATACTACTTTTAGTATAATCCTTTAAGTATATACGGCTCATCCATAAGGAAGTATCTTCTCATTACTATATTATAATAGCCCTTTATATATCGTTCTTTAAACCTAGTTAGAATCCCTAAATCCTCTTCTTATTCTAGTTTAGTAAGCCACTTAGCTCTTAGTATGCCTACTTTTAGCCTATTAGTAACCTTTTATATAGATACTCTGTCCCTTATACATCCTAATATACTAAATCTTTTATCTAGTTTCTGTTTTTACTATAAGGTAATTCTCGCTCTAAATTCCTCTATAGTTTCCTTTCTTTTACGTCTTATAAGTAGATCTTTAAAGTTATTATACTTCTTAATCTTAATATTAACTCTTTAATCTTTAGGCTAAACACTACGTTCCCCTAGTAAGTCCTCTAAGTCTATATATCTGTCTCCTAGTCTAACTACTATTTATATTACAGATTCTCTAATTTATAAAAAAGCTCCTTACCTCTTACCTATAGGTGTCCTTATTCATACTCCGAATTCTTAGTCCCTTAGATTCTTTAATCCTAAGCTTACTTCTAACTTAAGCTTAACTCCTACCTTAGTCTAACTAGGCGTCTATAGTATTCTTATCTCTTCTTAAGAGTTTTAAATCTTATTTATCTCGTCTTAAGAATCTAATGCCGTTAGGAATTCTTATCCTAAGCTTATTCGTATATCTCTAAACTAAGCTACTGCTCTACTCCATCGGTTTTCATCCATTGTAGGTCCTTAAGCTATCCTCATCCTGTCTACAAAATCTTAGATCTCTCTTATCTCGTCTTAAAAATCTTAAGCCTTTGGCCTTTTGCCTTTATTAAGTAGTAAGCTAGTACTAGCAGTCGTCTGCTTGCTTAATCTTTTTTAGATATTACTCCTTCCGTCTTATAAAGCGATAGATGCCGTATCTAATAGTATTATAATACCCGTTACTAAGCCTTACTCTATAGCGGTCTTAGCCTCTACTTCTATTATAACTTCTCCAAGGTTTATATATTCCCAGTAAACTGCCTTTATTTCCTTATCGTCTATAAATATTTCGCCTATATTGAACTCGTCGTCTTTAATATCTAATCTGCGCAATAGTTTATTAATTCCTCTATACTCTATAGATTTTAGCTCCTATAGCCAATAGCTTGCGCCGTATTTAGCGTCTTTATAAATTTGGCATACGTTGTTATAACAAAACGCGAAACTTCTAATTAAATATTCTTTTATTCCTCGCAGTATACTATCGTCCCTCTATATATATATATCTTCTACTAGTTAGGTTCCCTTTATTACATAGTAACTCTAACCATCTTTACAATCCCTTATAAAATAACCCTATTTCCCGCAATTTATATAAGCTCTATCTCTAAACCACTAACTTTACTATAGAGTCCGCCTAAACGTCTTCTGCTACTAAGATCCCTAATTTAGCCTCTGCTCCTTAGTCCTATAATTACTAGATCCTTAACCTCTAGGTTTCTATAGTTTCTTACTCTATCTCTTATAGGCTTCTTTAGTACCACTTAGGTCTATTAGCTCTACGCCATACTATAGTTTCTAACTTAGCTTTAGTCGTTATATGCTCTGCGCCTTATATAACTATAGAACTCTATCCTAGCCTCTCTTAGCCTATTCCCTTTAGTAGATCCTGTTGTTAATCTTAATTACTTAATCTATTAGTTCCCTTAGGGTATCCGCATCTTCTATTAGAATAATTACATCCTAAACTTTAGCCTTAAGTCCCTATTTATACTGTACTATAAGCGCCCTATTATTCTACTTAACTTATATAGCTAGCGTTTGGAACTGTATTATATACTTAATTACTAAGGTTCGTTGCGTAATATCTTAAAGCTTTCTTTTTACCGTTATTGTTAACTCCGGGTCTCCAAATATCTATATTAGTCGCTCTGTAAACCCCTCCTAACTTAAGAACATATATCGTACGTCCTAATTAGTGGTCGTTATTCCATTTACCTATATTTCCATAAGGTAAAGTTTAAACCACTTAAATGCCCTTCCTAATAGGAATAGTCCCGCATAAGCTATCCGATCCATAGGTATTACCAGCTTTACTCCTTCTTACATAACCTTAAAATGCATTTACGTAAGAAACCCTTTAAGCTTTAATCTCTCTCCTAAGAATCTCTTAATCAATAGTAACTTAACCTTTACTACTCCTATCCCGTTAATCCTTTGTTTAAGTATCGCATTATTTTCTATTAACTAGTTAACTATCTCTTATAGTTATCCGACCGTCACAGGTTGCTATAAGTTAGTATCTACTATACTAGTATCACCTCCTAACCTTAAAGTAGTTGCCGCCGTTAATAGCGTCGTAGTAGCTACTTTTAGTGGCATATTGTTTGACTTTCTATATTTAATACTATAACTAGGTAGTAATTATATAACAGAACCTTATAGTAAGAACTACAATAGGCTCGTTATTAGGCTAGGTGTATAGGTAATATAAATTAAAGTCAACAACGTAATAATAACTAGTGGAGTGGTTGCCTAATAGATTAACTCTAATTGTATTCTAAGAATCACTATAAGGAAAGAACTATCTAGAGTAGGGACTATAGTTCCTTAAATACACAACCATACTCCTAGGAAACCCTCCTTATACATAAGGTACGTGTGCTCTATTTACTCTGTCGCGGATTATATAGATTATATAGATTATACAGATTATATTACGTGACTTGGTTACTATTCCTCGTTATATAGTTCTACCGGATCCATCCTAGACCGTACCTATATTAACTAACTAGCTTCTTCCAACTCTCCTCTAAGTAGTCATAACATCGTACTTAAAGCGTCCGTAACATAGTGGTTTATAAATTTGGTAGACGTAGTAGATATATAGTTAGGCCGCCTCTTTAGTATTAATATTTTTATAATAGGGAATTAAAAACGGGCGCTTGCTAAAGTGGTTAACTAGGATTATAACTATATTATATTTATTACGGTCTAGAGGTAGCTTATAAAAGTTTATAGAGACATATTATTAGAGGTGGTTAGGTATTAGGAGGGGTTTTAATAGTCCTAAGGTCTTATCTTATAGAATTATAGACCTATAGCAGTTATTGCAGTTCCGTATATAGCGGTTAATATTTATAATTATTCTAGGCTAGTAGTAGCGGTTGCTAATAATTTTATAGGTCTTATTTTTTCTAGGGTAGGCCGTAGAGGCCTAGGTATATGCTTTGGTAATAAGCTAAGTCCGTAAGTTCTATTCCTCTACTACTACTAGCCGTTTATAGTGCTTAAGCAGTCCACTTTTAAGGGACTATAAGCTAGAAACATTTTTTACCTTTTCACGGTACTCCTATAGAGAAGGGGCCGTATAGTTTGCCTATAGCAGTTTATTAATAAAGTTTAGTTTTATAGAGTTAATAGGGTATATCTTAGTACGAGAAATCCGTTAAATTTTCCAAGGAAAATTTCCAAATTACTGACTTACAGCCAGTAATTTGGTTCCTTGGGTAAATTTAACGGATTTCTCGCGCCTGCGGCGGGCTTTTGTCCTTCTAAACTCAGTCTGCCTTACTGCTGCCCTGCTACTGCCCTCTACTGCCTACTACTGCCCTACTACTACCCTGCTACTACCCTATTACTACCCTACTACTACTACACTACTACCTTACTACTATAGAATTTATATAGCTACCTTATAGTAATATAAAACTACCTTTATATAATTAATTACGTAACGTATATTAATAATAGCTATTTACGTCGTCGTTATCATCGTCGTCTTCTTCCTTAAGTAATAGTACTACTACTACTACTACCATTACCACTGCTGCTGCTGCTGCTACTGCGTCTTCTGCTCCTGCTCCTACTGTTACTGCCACTGCTGCCGCTACTACTACTACTACCACTATCACTACCACCGCCGCTGCCGCCGCTATATCCGCGCCCGGCCGCTATTTCTCGCCCTTACCGTTGCCGTCTTAGGCTAAGGTGCCTGCGCGTAGGACTTTAGTTTTAGTAGATAAGTATACTGGTAAGTATTAGTACTATAAAAGAATTTAAGAATTTGAGAAGATACTAATATATAAATAGCTGCTGCAGCTACCACTGCCGCTAGACCCCTCCCTACTCCTACTACTGCCGCTACCGCCGCTCCCACTGCCGCCGCCGCTCCCGCTGCCCCCGCTACTACTACTCCCCCCCCTAGCTAGCTTTACGGCCGTAAATTAGCCCGCCGCCCTCTTGCCCTAGAATCCCTTGCCTACTACGCTCGCCGCCGCCGCTAAAGCCGCCGCCGCCAACACGGCCATAATGTAGGCGCTGCGTCCCCTGCCGCGCGTCTAGGGCGTATCTCTGTGGTAGGCTCCTAGCCTAGGTAGAGCTCTTAGGGTCTACTAGGGGGTCTGTTTAGAGGCTAAGGCCTTAAATGCGGAGGCCGCCCTAGCGTAAAGCTGGGGTATAATAGCCCCGTAGGCTTGTGCGTTATATATATAGGGTGGTGGCCTATTTATGGAGTGTGTGCTAGTCGCTAGCTAGCTACGCGGCAGCTGTGCTAACTACTATTATAGTAGTAAAGGGGCGCGCTGCTCCTTTTAAGTCCGTAAGTTAGTAATATAAGCTATAAAAAGTATAACTAATAGAGATAATAGCGTCTGCTACCGCCTCCGCCTCCCCTACTATAGCCCGCTCCCGCTCCTACTCCTACTCCCACGCCTATATACCTTCCACTACCGCCGCCGCCGCCGATAATAATAACAATAATAATAATAATAATGATAATAAGGAGGAGAAAGAGGCCCTACCTACCCGCGTCTACTTTTATCTTAGGCGGCGCGGGCGGGTTATAGGGCTGCTCCGCCGTTTGGTGGCTGTGCTTAAAGAAGAATTGTTAAAGGATAAGGATAAGGAGTAGGGGAGAGGGGGTAGAGGGGGGGTAGAGGGGGGGTAGAGGGGGGGGTTTACTAGGCCCTATAGGGCATTTATAAAAGTTTTACTAGCCCTATAGGGCAGTTATAGAAGTAGTTATATAATAAAATAATATACCTTATTACGAAAGCAAAACCTCTAGATAAATACTGTAGCGGGCTTTTGGCTTTTTAAACTTAGTCTACCCTACTACTGCCCTACTACTGCCCTACTACCCTACTACTACCCTGCTACTACCCTGCTACTACCCTGCTACTACTTTACTACTGCCACCGCTGCTATACTATCCCCCTACGTCTTAGCCCGTAATGGGTAGTAATACCTCTAGATATATAATATTAGTAGTAGTAGCGGTAGCGGTATTACCTCCCTACGGCAGTAACAGCGAAAGCCCGTATATATCTGTTACTTTTAATAGCGTAATATATAACTGCCTATATATAAAGACTAGTATACGTAAATTAATACTAATAAAGTTAAAAGACTACCCTTATGACTTGTTTACTGTCATAGTAAAGTATAGCCGGATTAGAAACTGCCTTTTACTAATAATAAACGGCAGTTCTCCGTCTGTAGAGGTAAGCTTAATGCAAGGGATTAGCCGTAGCTGCCTATGAAAGCTGCTGCTAAATATTCGAGTTTTAATACAGCGCTGGCCTAGGCACGTAATAACTATATAGGTGCCGTTATAGAGCCCTTCCTTAGGGTAGAGGTTCCGTAAAAGAATTATAGGCACCCCTACCTTTAGGGAAAGCTTTAATAGAGGTAGGCTACTAGGGTTAAATATCTATAGGAGCTCTGCTGGCGGTAGTTCTATATAATCTTCTTCTCTATTTTGCTCTACGGAGTCCGTAAAATAAAAGGTGCTTAGGGAGCCGTAGAGCCGCGTAAGGATAGCCTCATTAATCTTAGCTATAGTATTGTTGTGAATGGTTAGGATAGCGTAATCGTGGAAGGTATTAGGAGTAGTATATACCTAAGTAAGTAGTTATAGAGGGTATATATAGCTGTAAAAGGGTTCCTAGGACCGGAACAATGCTATACTAGGTGGGATACTAATACTGCTAGCTAGGGCTAGATTGCAGGATAAGCCTTATACCTAAGCTGTAAACCACTGATTTATCTCGCCCTAGTAGACACGCATATTTAACTATAGGGATAGTATATAGAAGGTAGGCTAGAGGAATAACCGCTGTAGGTAGGCACCTATAATAGCTACGCGGTTCCCCTATGGGATAATAGGCAGTATCTAAGCAAAGTTACTGCCTAGGATAATAGGGAGTCCGCTAAAGGTAGAGTTGTTAGAACGGACGTCTGTAAGTATATAGTATATAGCTTTAAAGCAGTAACGGTACTATATTAGCACCTTATCCTAGATAAGTAAAGAGGTATAGTATAGAAGCTTAGTAAGATCTAACCTTTTAGAGATATTATAAGTAGACTCTTTGTATAGATTAAAAGGTATCCGAAAACGGGAGTAGGTAATACGGCTGCTAGGTAGTAGGAGGGCCGTAATACTAGAAGAAGCTATATAAAGAATAATCTTACCATATAAGCGGTAGTAGTAGTAGAGGTAGTAATAGAGAAACGTTTTACTAGTATTTATAGGGCCCTAGAGGAAGAAGTGGGCCGTCTATAGATCGGTATCTATAGCGGTAATAATAGTATTAAAGCACACTGCTTGGTCCGTATTTAGCTACTAGCGTAGCTTAGTAAACTAGCGTTCTTCCTCTATAGGGTTGTATTGCTATAGCTCTGCTATAAAAAGCGGGTTACTTCCCTCTGCAATAATACCCCACTAGTGCTGGAACTGGGGCAGGCCATAGTCTGTAAGCGTTTTTTAGTAATCCGTAAGTATCTAATAGATAAGGTATAGGCCGTAATTAAGATAGGCGTTATTATCCTCGCCAACTATAGGAGAAGCATTAGGTTAGCGGGCCAGAAAGCGAGGTAGATTATTATAAAAAGATAGTTTAAAGCGGTCCTATAAAGCAACTGGCTCCGTAATAGGGCTATAAATTAAAGTAGTTACGAATAAGGAGCGTAGCTAGGCGCTAACAGCAAAAACGGCGGCCTCCGTTAAGTAATTAATCTACTTATAATTATTCTCTAGTAGCCCTAGGGCTATATAGGCGGCTTAAAAGGTCGGATAAACTATACTAGTAATAGTACGGAGGTTCTTAAAGGAGGTAGGGCCGGGAACGGACGTTAATAGCAGCCGTAAGTAGAACCTCTCCCCCGTAATAGGGCTGTAGTAATATATACGGCCTATTATAGTGCCTTGCTGGCGAGGACGCTACTCCTGGCGCTTTGTATAAAAGACATGCCGCTTAAGGAAGTCTTAATATAGCTAGTTACGGTCATCCTTATACTCTACGTTATACCTAAAGAAGGCCGTTAAGGTAGAGTAGGAGAGCTTAAGGCGCTATTAGATCTCCTCCTTAGACTAGTCTAGCTGAAAGTATATAGGCTGTTTACCTAGAAGGTGTACCGTAAGCTAAATTATAGGGGGAAACTCCTTATAAACGGGAAACTTAAATAGCCGCTAAATAGCCTTAGAGGGGCCAATATAACGGCCCTGTAAATACTAGTTTATCTTATTACCATCTATAAGCCGTAAAGTGGTACGGTTGTTCCCCTTATATATATACTTATAGATATACTTAACAGACTTTATAGAGGCGCAGATCTTAACATTTATATATATATAATACTTTACGGTTAGATATGGAGAGTATAGAATAATCTAGCGGTTATCTATTTTAAATATAGCTCCCCCTAGTAAGCGGATAGACTATAACCACAGATTATTACAACGGTGGTATTCTAGATAGCCGTCCTTATATATAACAGTAGTAGGGTTAAAAGGCTTAGGGTACCGCTTTAAGTAGGTTAGCGGAAGGCCTAGCCCTAGGGCAACTATATAGGGAGCTCGCGGATTCTAGGAGCCGCAAGGGCCGTAAACTATTATTGACTTTATAATTTTAATAAGACGGCTAGTAGGATCGTCCTCTGGCTACGGAAGCTCCGCGGATATAAAATGGTCGATAATAGCTAGGTTTAGTAGCCTATTGCGGTTATATAGATATAGGAAGAGTAATAGGTGTAGATAGGGTAGGCCCTATTTCTAGTACTTAATAGTCTAGATAGAGCCGCGGTACCGGCCGAAGATCTGCTTTTATTTTAGGTTATAAAAGAAATAGATAAGTTTTATACGGAAGACGCGCGTAACTAAATCAGGCCTATCTATAGCGGTCTACCTAGGTAGTAGCTTACGGGTAATCTCGTCCTACTTAGGGTTGGTAGTAAACGTAAGAAATATACTTAAACGGCCGTATTTACGGACAATAGCTATTAAATCCTAATAGCACTAGCTGATAAAGCGATCTCCACCAAGGAAACTAGATAGAAAGATTATATAGCGGCCTAATAATTTAGGGTTTAGATTATAGTGGGTAAGAGTATCTATAACGCTATTATATAGCTCCGCGCGGAGGGTTATTTAGTTAGAGCGGATCTAGGTAAGCTTATTCTAATTATATAGCGCCCACGTATCTATAATATACTGCTAAAATAGCTAGTAGTAGGTAAAAGGGACTAACCTAGAGTCGTTACGGACGTGTAGGTAGAACCAAAAGTATACCTACTAGGTTAAACGGTCTCGCTAGCGGGCTTAATTAGAGTTGCGTAGCTAGAGACCCTAGTGCTAGCTAGTATTACCGCGAGGGAAGAGCAGTATATAGTGAAGCGGCATATATACGGTATGCGTTAGGTTAATACGGTAGTACTATAGCCGCTTATTAGGCGTATAACGCTCTATAAGCATAATATTGCGAAAGCTAGCATTACCGTACTTGTCTGGTATAATAACGGCCACCTTATTACTTATTAGGAGGTTCTTATAGCGCTAATTAGTAGTAGTAGATTTAATTTACCGTCCGACCCGGTCCCCCTAATGGGTCCACGCAGACTAATTCCTATGGTAAAACCCCAATATACACTGAGAAAAACTTATTTTTAGGTAAATAAAAAACCCCTAAGGGAAACGTGAGAGGTAATACTCCAGATAGCCTCCGTACTACATTAACGGGAGGAAAAACACCATTAGGTTACTGCTTTAAGACTCCTTACAGGAGTGTCTAAATGCCTATCTTGCCCTTATCTGCCATTTAAACCATCTTTACCACGTCTATATATTGCCTATCTAAAGTTATATGCCTATCCCTAGCTCCTTTTCTAAGTCTTCTATAAATATCTCTTAATAAATAACACTTGCGTTCCGCCTGGGCCTATATACTAAGGTCTTTTATCTACTCCTCTATTAAAGGGTTTCTACAACGGGGTGTATATAACTTAGTATTACTTTTACCCTAGGGCCTAAACCTAGGCCCTTATACCTATTTATGAGGTATAGGAGGACAATTTAGTATTTAATAGGGGGCCTAATCCCTATAACTAGATATCTAGGTTGCCGGATAATATTAAAATAGGGGGCCTTTGCTACGCTTAGGGCGCGGATTGCGTGTGTATATATATATGGATGCTATACGGTGTATATAATATTTATAGGAGGGAGGGGGTACGCCGAAGGAATGGTACTTGTTGATTTAATGTCTAAATATATACGTTAGAGACGTAATAGTAGTGTTTAAACTTTTTAGCTAAGGCTTACCCCTTAGTGAAAAGTCTTTGCACCACCACTACGTCACTGCGCAGGCGTTGCGCAGCCGTATACACGTCTCTGCGTTCGCTCTAGTAGTCTATTAATATGATCTAAACGGAATATCGATAGTAGCTGCCAGGTTCCCGGGCTCCACCGCATGGGGGTGCAGAAGCCGCTTTTATAGAGTCGTCTTTTTAACTGGTCTTTGGCGCCAAGGCCTGTGAAAACTCTGCTGTTCTGACGGCGTCAAGGGTTGAGTATTCGAAGGCCCCCTCTAGCCACAACGTAACGCTGCTGCATCAGTAGCAGACGAGATCCTCACTCTCAGCTTGACCATGCGGACAAGATGAGACGGAAAGGAACCCCCATAGGACCGTATGGGTCGGATCTCGATTTTAGTGTTCCCTTTTATAGCGCTAATTAGCACTAGCCTCTAGGATAAGCCGCATTTATAGATTTAAGATAATCTATAATGGGGCCGTTACGGGCTAAGCCTAAAGCCGTTTCCTTATAGTTTAATAGAGGGCGATAAAAGGGTTCCGTTTCTTAGATAGCATAGTAGTAAGTCACTATAGAACAGTTATATCTAGCTAGGTATTAGAACAGGCCTATAGCCGGACATCTATAGTATAACTAGGGTTATAAAAGTAGAGCTAGGCATACCGCGGAGTAATATTAGTAGGAGGCTCTAGCGGGCCCTATAGATAGTAAAGCTTACCGTGTATCTGGAAACAATTTAGGCCGCTATAGGCTATACTATGGTTAGTAACGGTACAGTTTACGGACGTAAAAGCTAATACTGTATTATATAAGCGAAGCTACTCCCTAAACTACCTAGCAGAAGTACTATAGGACTCTAAAAAATCGCGTAGATATTCTAGCGGAGGCTAGAATAGAGGGAGGTTTATATCGCCGTGCTTATAGCAGGCTTTAAACTATAGATCGCTAGGATATAATATACTAACACGTTTATTAATCCAATATAGGGCGGTATAGAAGTTGTAGGCGACGTCTATAGGACTAAGATCTAGCTGCTCCGTAATAGGGCGGACTATAGTAGGTCGCGGCTAAATAAATATAGATGGTTGCGGCTGGATTAGTACAGGCGGTATAGGGAGGCGGGAAGTAGCGGAAGTAGTAGCGGAAGCAGTAGTGAAAGCAGCGGCAGTTATAGTTTGGTTTATAGCCCGCGGAAGGTCCGTTAAAGGTCGCTAAGCCCGTTTTCTTTTCTTCTCCTATATATAAGTTAGAAAGGCAGTAAATAAATAAACTAAAAGAAAAATACTAACTTTATAAGATCTATAGGTTTTATACAGAGCTCTACAATGGTTTATTATAAACTTAGTAGAAAAGTGATACTAATTATAACTAGTATAAAACACACGATCGGAAGGCATTTAGGCAGTAGATAGGGAGTGGAAACTAGGGTAAAAGATATTTAAGTAGTAGGGGGTAGAAAAGAGGTCGTAAGGTCGCGTGCAGAGATTTATATAGAGCTTTAGTAGATCCGTGTATAGCTCCCCCTAAGTTTTATTCCGCAGAGCTGTTATAAGCCCTATATTTAGTTATCCCTAGGATATTTAGGTAAAAGTAGTATTATTTTAAAGCGCTTTATAAGCTCTATAAATCTATTGCAATAGAAACTTTATATAGGTAATATTAGGGGGTGTATCGCAAGTGCAAGTATTAAGGTCGCTTGGTCGCGAATTAATGGGGTAGCACGTGGGTAGCACGTCCCTTGTTAGGTAACCAGTTTTTTTTTAAACTAATATGCACTCTCGCTTAAAATTAATTCAGTATATATAAGATTTAAAGAGTTTATATTTAGTTCTGCCTATATTTAAAAGTTAAGGTGCTTTAGTTATAGTAGCGCTTAGGTCCGTAATAAGATCTTTATAGCTATCTGGTTATTTATATCCTATTTATGCCTTATAAGAGCATCCGTATAATTAGTGGCGCCTAGCCTATATATAATTAAGAAGTTAAACTAAGATAGGGTGTCCGCCTAGCGCGCCTGTTAGGCTATAAGGGCCTTTATTATTATAAAATATTCTAAGGCCTTATAATTAGAAACTACCTAAATAGACTTAGGGGTGCCTTTTAGTTAGGCTCGCCAGTGCTAAAAGCTAAAGATAATAGCTAGCATTTCTTTATTGTGAATTAGGTAGTTTAGCTTAGTATCTACTATAGTCTTTAAATAGTAAGCAATAGGGTGCTATTCTCCGTCTATCTGCTTTTAGGAGTAAATACTAGCTATAACACTATCTAAGGCATCGGTTTTTAGTATTAAGGGCCGTTTTAGGTTAAAGTGAGTAAGTAAGGGAGTAGAGACTAGTTGTTTCTTAAGCTTATTAAAGGCCTACCTATATATGGTATTAAAGTAAAAGGGCTAGTCCTTATAGGTAAGTAGGCTTAGTAGCTAGGTAATCTTACTATAGTTCTTAATAAAGTATTAGTAGAAGTTATAGAACCCTAAGAATAACTATACCCCCTTTACGGTCCTTGGGGGTACCTATTAGTTAATTATAGCCGTCTTTTTTAGGTCTGCCTTAATCCTATTTATACTAATAATAAACCCTAGGTACTTTATACGATTAACACTAAATTTTAACTTTTTAATATTAGCTTAGAGGCTAGCTTTCTAAAGCCGTTATAGGACTTTATAAATATACTCTTTATATTTTAGTTTATTTTTAGAGTAGATTATAATATTATTTAGGGATACTGTATAGAAGTTGTTAAGGTAGTTAAATAATATATTATTTATATATTATTGGTATATAGCTAGTCCGTTAGTTAGTCTAAAAGGTAATACTTTATATTTATATATTCTGTAATAGATCTAAAATATAATAAGGTTTTCTAATTTAGGGTTTATCCTAATTTAGTAAAAAGCCTAACGGATATTAAGCTTCGTAAAGATCTTAGCTCTACTTATTTAGGCTAAAGTCTTATTAAGTAAAGGTAGTAGGTAGCGGTCTTTAAGGGTTAAATTATTAAGCTTATAGTAGTTAATACAGAAATAAAGTCCTCTATTTAGCTTTTTAGTAAAAAGAATAGGTAAGTTAAAAGGGGCTTAACTAGGCTTAATAAAGCACTTATCTAGGTTATTAATAAGAT
>Ga0307515_10007827_pt1 | contig 21018 bp, 6 predicted proteins | sample 17_EM_MG_FD_194513 | JGI IMG/M metagenome (GOLD analysis project Ga0307515, IMG submission 194513) | Populus trichocarpa ectomycorrhiza microbial communities from riparian zone in the Pacific Northwest, United States - 17_EM | ecosystem: Host-associated > Plants > Roots > Unclassified | place...
CAAATTCATCTTTCATTAATTTTTTTATTCCCAAAAATTTAAAAAAAAAAAAAAAAACCTGTGTATCTGTCTGCCTGTCTTTCATCACCTCTGCCTGAAAACCTTCCCTTTCTCAAAACTACCCATCTCTAAATTCTCTGTCTCTCTATCTCTAGCAAGTTCCACAGAAAAAAGCAAATGATGAAAGACCACCCTTTCTCTTCTCTAATTCGTCTCAACATTGGTCACCTCTCTCTCTCTCAATTATCTATGAATTTGTCTTTGTAGGAGATCTTCATTTTCAGATCCTTGAATAAACCCATCTGTTAAAACAATTTCACTCCTTCTACCTCTCTATTTTAACATCACACACTGTTATAAGTTTTATTTCTCAACTCCCAAATTTGAACTTCAGCACTTGGATCAAGTTTATTTATTGATTTATTTATTTGTTACTGCTTGCTTTTGCCTTTTTTGATCGGTTTAATTCATTGTGCTTGATTATTAAGTCAATTATGCGGTTAAAATAATTTTTACAGGAGGGAAGAAATTTTGCACCACAATCGATACATTAACACAGCGTGAGCCTGATTCCATGCTTGCGGCCATGTTCAGTGGAAGACACACTGTGTCTGAGGATCCTGATAAGGTAACATTGAATTATGATCATTTGTTGTTTGATCTTGTCTAGAGAAATAATGTGCAGTAAATGCCTTAGCTATGAGGAATTAAGGATTCCCAGTTAACAATTGATTCATATCTGTTTGCAACTTGCCTTTTTTCCATTAAGTTTCGTGGAATGGCTTTTATTGTAACTCCGAGGGGGATGACTACCTAGGCTAGGTTGTTGAAGATAGAAGTGTTGCCAGTCCAATTATTATTATTATTATTATTATTATTTCTTGCTTAAGGAATGGCTCATTCTTTCTTAGAGGGAAGGAACTGCGGGAGGGAACATATATTTTATTTATGTTGAGAAGAAAAGGAAGGCACAAGGAACAAGGGAAATGACTTTCGCTCATTCCCTTTTGGTTTCATCTGTGTCCCTTGCCTCTGCTTTTTTTTTTTTTTTATCAAATGGAGACTATAAATTTGCTTTAGTAAGTTTCATGTTGGACGATGTTACTTGTTAAGTAATCAATTGTTTCTGAACTTTGATTCTGCAGGGATACGTCTTCATTGATAGGGATGGGAAACACTTTCGGCATATTTTGAATTGGTTGAGGGATGGTGTGGTTCCCACACTAACTGATGCTGAATATTCAGAGCTTATGCGAGAGGCAGTATACTATCAGCTACTTGTATGTGGTTATAACTAGACTTTTGTTCTTTTGTGGTTATTTCGTTTTTTATATTCCATTTTCTGGTCCTTTGGGTCCTGCCTATTCATAGAAGGATGGTGTGTTAAGAACAAGCCTCTTGTTGATGTGCTGAGCTTGCATGCAGGCTTTTTCAAGAAGGAGCATGCAGATTTTAGAAACTTCACACGACTTCCCCTGTCAACACCTTTTTAAAATATCTGCACAAATTTTTGAAAGAACTGGAAGTCATTGCGTGACATGTAGTGCTAGGTTGCAGTTCTTGACATGTGGGAAAGTATGACCCTGAGATGGCACACAGGAATTTCAAAAAGGAGCACGCACTTTTCTTCATGCCATTTCCCTATAAACCTTTGTTTGAAAGATGCTGTTGTGTGTCCTAAATTTCATATGTTACTGGATCCAAGCAACAAATGGATTTTTTTCACAAACATATGCGTTGTATGCTTATGCTGTCCCAGTTCATGAGATTTTGATAGGAAAGTTGTTTCCAATTATTATATTGGTGGAGTCAAATTTTTATGTTTTCTATTTTCTCTGCTTATCTGTTTTTAGTTTGCATTGTTCTGTAATGGGTTTCGTTGCTCATCCCTGAAAACTGTGAGATCCATATGCATGCATTTAGATTCATGTGTATAGCAATGCTCAGGAAAAGAAATGTCAATCATATCCCTAATGTTTCTGACTTTCCTTTTTTTGCCCCTCTGTGACCTTATATATCAGGGGCTCGTAGAAGGAATCAATTCTGTTCTGACTAGGAGAAGGGAAGGTGACGAGTTGGAAGCTGAATTGACACGGGCGGATATCATCAAATGTTTACAATATGAGAAAGTGAAGTTTCGAGGAGTTAATTTTTCTGGCCTTGATCTCTCTAAACTGGTAAGTGTTTTGGGTTCGAAGTTCTTGGAAGGTTTTCTCTTGCTTTCTTATGTTTATCCTTGGCAGATGTGTCTCTCTGAAATCAACCAATAGATTCATTTGTTATTTGTTCTGTTGGAGTTTTTTTAGAGAAAGTATAACTTTTGTCAAAAGACAGTTGTGATTACATGCTGTCTTCTTCAACTTCAACTGTTTTAGGAACAACTTGTGAAGGACAAAAAAAAATAAAAATAAAATTACAGAAAGCTGGCTTGCTTAGATTTTAAAGTAAATGATTGTATCCTCTGATGTGTGGTTTATTGAGATGCAGGACCTCTCATATGTTGACTTCAGCTATGCATCTCTGAAAAATGTATTCTTCTCTCGTGCAAACCTACAGTGTGCAAAATTCCGGGTAAGTGTAATTTCACATACCTGTAATGCACTCTGTCCCTAACAACTTCATTATTGTCTTTTCACTGTACTTCCCTGGAACTCACACTATGGTCACTGCAATGAATTCCCTCTACCTTATAATGCATGTCTTGAATTCTTGTGCTCATTGTTTAAGCTGAAGCAGTCACTGGTCTTCCCCATTACATGTTTACTTTCATTTTCTAAGTAAGAACAAAAGTTCTAGCAGGGTTCATATAATAACTGGGGATAAATTATGATTTGACTTTATCATTGTGGATACTCAATTTGAGATAGGGAAAAAAGGAATCAAGATTGGGGAGGGCAGTCCTATTCTGGATTGATGATCATGTGTTTCTTCTGATGAACAAACGCCCACGCACACACACTCCCACTCCCACACACACACACACACACATATTTGTTCTCTGTGATTAGCTCCTTTACCACACGCTGCTTTTAGCTATCTTAGAAATATCACATAGTTGTTATCTGTGATCAGCTCCTTTACCACTTTTATCTCTTTAATGGATCATATTGAAACCTTTAAATTGACATCACAGGATGTGGATGCTGAGGGTTCCATATTCCACAATGCAACTTTGCGGGAGTAAGACACTCAAACCAAAACTGGATCCGTTTGTAAACTAGTGGTATAGAATGCTTTCTTGATGACTGTTTCATGCCTAGGGAAGATGTGAATTTACCGGTGCAAATCTCCGAGGAGCTTTATTAGCAGGTGCCAACCTTAAGAGTGCAAACCTACAAGGTAATATTTTTAGTAATTCTTATGATATTGATTATTGAATAGGATGCTTTAACCAGTTTCTCTACTCAAGGCTACTATGACTGTCGCCAATTGCACGGTTGCATATTAACAGGCATGTAGCTTCAATTCCATGACATATAATTTATTTCTCGAATCCAATCACTAATTTATGTGACTATTCTAGCATCTTATTTAACCTAATTAGATGTTCTTGAACATTATTTTTTTTTGTATACAAATTCTTCATACCTTCAAGTGGAAACCTTGACCTGACCATTCAAGGCTTGCTTAATATTATTGACATTAAAATTTTGCTTTTCTTTTTTTTTCCTCGAAATTCCCCATCCTCTTGGTGTTATTTGCTTTAATAATTATTAAAGATGCTATTGCTTAATTTGTAATGCTCATAGAAATCTCTGTAGGAAACTACTTCGTACTTTCATTTCATGTTCTGTTGCAGATGCTTGTCTGGTTGATTGCAGTTTTTGTGGAGCAGATCTGAGTTCTGCACACTTACAGGTTCAGCATCTGTTAATCTTTGAAGTAACTGGATTTCATATCTGCACCTGTTTTCTCTTCACTCTATTGATTGACCATACTAATTAGCTGGTGATTCTGGTGTGATTCCTTCAATGTTCATTGACTGTGAGAACAGGGCTTGATTCTGGTTCACACTCTGTGCTTTGGTTGCTTGAATTAGGAAATCTAGTTAAACCTGCCGATTAAAGGATCCAACAAGTAAAATATTGGACGAGCAGAATCGTATGATAATCATTGTGTACCACCAACTAATGTAATATCTAAAGCATCTTGTTATTCCTTGAACTCCATTGTCATTATGTGTAAAATACTTGCTAGAAACATTTACTTTCTTATTTATCAAACAAAAGTCCATATTGTTATTAGGAGGCAAAAATGATAACGTGCTTCGTATGGAGAAGAAATATCAATAGGAATGGGTCTCTTCTTCCTTGTGTTTTTTTTTTACCATAATTTGGTTATTTGATATTGCTCTTTATGGCTCATAGAAGCAAATCTAATTGAAATGGTTTATGGATTTACGCATAATGTAAAACATGAGGCATGAGCCTATATTTGTTTCTGGCCTGGAGGCTGTTTTCATATATTAACCTGTTCAGTTACCTAATTTCAGACTGCTGATCTCACTAATGCCAACTTGGAAGGAGCTAATCTAGAAGGAGCCAATCTGAAGGTAGAAACATTTGCAATGTGGAAACCATGAATGTAAATATAAAATGATAATAAGGCGTGCTTTTGAGGCGAAATCAAATGTGTGAAAAAAAATGGGGCCTGAACCAGTTTATTAGTGGATGTAGCAGAATATGAATGGCTGCAGGAAGGGATGTGCCTGCAAAATCAAGTTTCTTTCCCAACTCGTGTAGCTGTTAAGTTTAACTTGTTGAAACTGGCATATTTCAGGGTGCAAAATTGAATAATGCCAATCTAAAGGGTGCAAATCTTCAACGGGCTTATCTACGACATGTCAATCTTCAAAATACAGTAAGTAACAACTGATTTGTATGTTTAGAAAACCCTACTTTTACTTAGCCTCTCAATCAATATGTGCTTTACTTGGAGATGGAATGGCATTGTTCTTGAATTCCGATGTGCCTAAACTAAATTTGCTTCTATGATGTCAATGATTTTTAGATTCTTAATCTGCTTAAGTGATCGTTTGCATCATTTGGTGAACACCTCTTTTTCTTTAAACCTATTGCGTTCCCAATTCCTGGAAAGGAAAAAAGAAAGGTCTGTTGATGTTGATATCAATGCTGATAATGGTGAACATTTAAACATGTGCAATATTCATGGGGAATGCTAAAATTTGTACTGCATGTTGGATTGCATCAATATTTTCACAAGATAAATAATATTTCTGCAGAGAGATTGACAGAGACAGAATAAAGATTTAATCATTTGTGTCACAACATATGATAGTGCTTACTTAGGTCATGAATATCTGCAAAACTTGCCACCACTGAACCAAATTGTACATGCAGAAATTTGTATAATGAAATTATATATACAGAAAATAAATTGCATTGAATCAAAGATATTTTGATGGTGCATTTGAAGTGCAATAATGTCAAAGAACAAGAACATGACATTGTTGGTTAGTAATTGTTCTCTGTCCAGTGTAGGGATCGATAATTTAGATTAATTAGACTTTCTAACCATTCAGACAATGTGTGAGTTCCATTACCCAGCAAGCAGATAATTAATTAGAATGTTTGTCAATGTAGTGTGCCATTACCACAATGATATTAAGAACACTGATTTTTACGCGTAACATCTCAGTGTGCTGGAATTTCTCTGCTTACCAGTTTTCATTTTTATAAAAATAAATAAATAACGCTTTTTATGGATCGTCCTCAAATTCCTCAAGTTGCATAATCCTACTTGAAATTAGTTTTTGTGAAAGAGACTGGCTACAAGCTTTTTATATAACAAATTAAGATTGATTTTTTGAGCTGAGAGCTCTAAGGTCAAAGAAGATTTAATGTGATCCAGAGTTTGGTCACCATGTGCATATTCTGGTTTAGATCTCCAGTCTTGATTCGCATTTGCAGGGATTGCTTTGCAATCCAACATCTAATATCTTGTTTCTACCACAGCATTTGGAAGATGCAAGGCTTGATGGTGCCAATTTGGTTGGAGCAATTCGATAAAATTGGTGCAAGACTGTGTGCCAGAATACGTGAATGTATTTTCATTTGTGAGTGATCTATTTCATTTCCATCCCTTTGTCTTCAGAAATGGATATATGTGCTAAGTTGTTTATGTGCAATTTTTGGATAGTTTGACAAAATGAATTGGAAAGATTTCATAAAACATGGTTGACCATAATTGTTTTCCGAGGCCATCCCTTTACTTAGGATTTAAGCAGTACTTAGATTATTGTGACCAAAGATGTGTTGTCATATGTTACATGATACTGGTGAAAACTTTTCCTGTTGTTTAGCTGTATGGTCTTGGTGGAGAGTTGCCAAGGGTATTTCAAGGACTAATGGTGTACCAAAATTTGAGTTTAGAGTGGTAATATGACAACTTGGCATGAATATTTAGTCCCAAGGCCCTTCAAAACGATTTTTTTCTCTTGGTTATACTCCATTTCTTTTCTTAGTTCAAGTTCATGTCTGTCAGTTGTTTGGATCGTGTCAATGGTTATATACAAATCAGCAAGTTGGAGACTTCACCCCCTTCTTAATAGGAAAAATAAATGCAGTAGCGTACTGGCTGGCCAAAGCTGCTGGGAAAAGGAACCTCTGCTGTAAATTGGATGACTTCACCCATTATGCATTTATAATTAGCTTCAAGCTATGCCCACAATGACCCTTTTAATAGAAATGCATTCCCAGTTCAAAATGATAGAAGTAACCCACTTGGATAATCAACAATGTGCCGAGGAAAGAACTTCTCAGTTGGATAAGATCTCATTTTGGTTGAAATTTAAAGTTATTTTGCAGTGGAAACCTATCCCAAGTTTGTCCTTCATAGCCGCAGTTTCTTTGCTCTGACAATCCATCAAAATATTAGTTCATATCCCAAGAAAATTGTGAGTGCTATAAAACTTTTTGGAAGAGAACTTAATAGTTCAATTCATTTGAATTTTTTTAGAAAGCCCAATTGTCAAATAAAAATATTTTTTTTTTAATGAAGAGTAATGCTAAACATATGAAGAGTAGTGCTGAACACAGTGCTTGAGCATGTTGCTCATATGCAGTCTAGTTGCATAATCAAAGTTGCTCTGTCGTTGAAGTCGTCGCAAAGTTTGAATAGCAGCGACTAGTTCAAAAAACTTCCAGAGTGTGGCTTCTTTCTTGCAGTTGACGTGGTTCGATCTTCATGGAAGAATGGTGATTGGTGTGCTGGTGTTCGTGCAAAACAAGTTTCTTTCAGAGATTGAAAATCTTTTGATGCTTGAATCAGCCGCAGAACAAAAGGAAACAAAGTTTGAAGAGGTTGTTCAGATGTGTTGCAAAGCTTTAATGTGTTCAACTTGAAGAAGGTTGAAGAGGATGGGGCTTAGAATCCTTTACCCTAGGATATAATTATTGAAATTCGCCCCGAACTCACAAGTTGATCACATTAAGAAGAATTCACGTGAAAACAAAGAACACACTAAGAGACCAGAGAGAAAACCAGAGATAGGAAAAACATATAAAGAAAGACCAAAAAACAAAAATTCAGGAGAAGAAAAAACAAGAGCAAAGAAAAAAAAGAAGAAGATTAACTCTTTCTGGAAAAAAAGAAGAAGAAATGGGGCTCGACCCTCTCTCTCTTGCAACCTGGGTGATTTCCGGCCAAATCTCCTGTACATCCAACAAAACAACCCTCTTTTCCCTCTTTCTCCACCACCAAACCATGCACCACCGTCAACCACTTGATTTCCAGTATTTACATGACGGACTGAGCAATACAGCAAGAAGCAACGAAAACAACATTAGACAAGGCAGTGATGCAAAGAAAGGAGGAGAAAGCCGGCGACAAACCTAGCTAGATCTCTCCTCTCAAGTAGCGTTGTGAAACACTGCCGACATAGGAAGAAAGAGGAAGAGGAGGTGCTTTAGATCTGCCTAAAGATGCACCCCTAATAGCGACAACACGTGTTTTCATGCACTAGCAGTGGTGGCAGCACGTGAATCCTGGCCAACATTGTCCATAACTATCACCGCCATTCCAGCAGCTTCGCAACCACTCTAGCGACTCTCTAAATGTCAATTTCAAACCTCAACATATTGATTTATTTGTTTTGATTAACTTGTGATGTGCTGTTGATTTTATCCGCATAGATGTACTTCCCCGTTCATTGATGATTTTCTTGGATGTGATTTTGCATGTGTGTTGTTGGCATGTGTTGACTGATACGTGGATATATTCGGTTTTTATGACGTGTCTTGTAACGCCCTAAAATTCCCTTGCGAATTTATATCTTTTAATTTGTCTTGTATGTGAAATTTATGGGTAATTATTTTTTATATATCATAAAAATAGTCATAAGCTCACCATTCAATAATTTTTATCCGTAAGTATTAAGTATAATGAGACACTATTTACACTTGCATATTAGTGAAATTACAACATTTTTAAAATTTCATGTAAATACTCATTGATAGAAAATTTATAAGACAATATCAAGACCTATCCAATAGGATAATAGGATCATGAATATACGTGCGTGTGTGTATATAAATAAGATTTTACAATAAATATTGATTGGAAAATTCCAAAAAAACAAGATTTATCAAACTTCTTTTAATATTTTCACAATTGATTTTAAAAGTGATATTCAACTTACAAAGCATTTTGAAACCATCTAACTCGTTCCTAAAAATTCCTTACAAAAACACCAATACCGAAACTATAAATATATTCATATTGATCTTGTATATGTTGGAATCAAACCCCTTATAAAAAAAGAATTTAAATACTTTCATCTTAACTGTTTTTAGAGATGCTAGATTCCAAAATTTTCAAGATTTATTACTAAGTCCTATAAAATCTAGTTTATGTAGTGGTGGTGTTTCTTTTGACTGTTATTCAAATCTTATTATATTCCTTAAAGACAAACATCTTATAAAGTATGATTCTATAGATCAAAACCTGTAACTTTGATATTCAAAATCTATTATAAAGCAATGTTTTTTGCTTTTGCCAGTAAACATAAATTTCAATTCTAGAAAGGTGAAACCTTACTCATCAAAACAAACCTTTATAGATCAAATACATTTGTTTCTAAATCTATCTAGTGGAAAGATGTAACTGTATCAGAAGATTGAATCTTTAAAGGTGCCACCTAACCTGAACCTTTACAACCACCACAACCAAATATCCAACTCAAACAAATAACTCAGTATAATGATGGTAAAGTTAAATTATCATTTCATAGACATTCAACCAGTTCTAGATTCTTAGATGAATCTTCTACATTAAGTATAATAAAATCCTGGAAGAATTTCTGAGATTCCCCCTGTTATAAACGTGCTTTACCATACAAACCCATATAGGAAATCGACCTCTGATATTTCTAGTACCAGTTTTCAAAACACAGATTATACTACAAATGTGTCTAAGCTACTATATACAAACAATGACCAACATTTTTCACCAACCTCCAACATTCTCTTTTGTAACAGAAAATATCAAAATGAGCTAAATGTTCTTGAAATAAATTTTGCTGTAAACAAAAAATATTTTATTGATGATTTTTATGGTAGCCATAACTCTGAAAAGAGATCTTAGTTTTCCAAAAAATTTATGCAACAAAGAAAGGAAATAAAAAAATGTTTTTATGATTTCATTGCATTATATATAATACAAATCTTATTCTTTGATTGATTTTATGCATGTCCCATTACATTTAGAAATAAAAGCCCTATCTAGGAGTTAGTAAATGTCATTTCCATTAAGTCTGAGCATCCTCCTTCGAGAAACCTCAAAATCCCTCACAATAACTAGACAGTACAAGTTGCTTCTTACAAATTCCCAAATGAAGATGTTACCATCAATACCAAATGCATCATCCAATAAAATAACTTAACAATTACCAACTGAACACTATAGGAAAGCAATTGATTAGACTAGAAAAGCATATCTAGAAGTCTTTTGACTTTCATATTAAAACTTCATCAAAGCATGTTGACCAAAAACCTAAAACCTAATTTTCAAACCATATCATGTTACCAACATTAGTAAAACCCAATTACAAAACAACAAAAATATTTTCCTCAAAACTATCAAATATCATCTCAACTACCTTAAAGCTTCATCTTTCATTTTAATTGCTCCTGATATATCTTAAATTAGTAACCATCATTCAACCTTCATAAGCCATATCAACACTATCTAAGATAACCAAATCCAAACTTCAAATGAAGAAGCTTTTCAGGAAGAAAGTTTTAAAATTAATAAATTGAGTTGGAGAAACCCTAAAATATCTGTTGCTCTAGATATAACAATCCAAAATGAACCAACCATCATAAACCAACACATATTCAATGCCTTTTCCCTTTATGAATGAAACATATATAAAATTTTTGAATACAATATCCTAAACACTTTATAACAAATGATTATGGCTACCAATGCCTACAAAACCCAAACTAGAACTTTAGAAAAAACTATAGCTAAACTCCTTATAGCTGATTTTTCTGGCCAATTAAAAGGATGATGGAATTACCTTCTCACTGAAATACAACACCTTGAAATCTTAAACTCTATCCCAATAACTGAAGACCAAATACCTATCATTGACTTTGATGGAAACACCATACAAGATGCAATTTTAACCCTTATCTTAACCATTTCCTTACATTTTATAAGAGATCTTTCTCATCTTAAAAACAAAAATGCTGGACTCCTTTCAAATCTTAGATGCAAAAAACTCAATGATTTTCAATGATACAAAAATACTTTTCTTACTCGTGTTATGCTCCGAGAAGACTCAAATTAGCCATTCTGGAAAGAAAAATTCTGTGTTAGTTTACTAACCCTTCTAGGAGAAAGAGTCAAAAATAAAATCAAAGACATCTTTGTTACAAAAACCATTCCAAATAACCAATTGACTTATGATGAGTTTGTTAACTTTACATAAAAGGAAGGTTTTCAGATCTGTCAAGACCTTAAACTCCAAAAACACCTTAATTGGGAGATGAGACGATCTAGACAAGAACTAGGTATATTTTGTCAACAATTTGACTTATCCATACAGAAGCCAACCTATGGTGGAAATTGTCCCAAACCTGACATAAAACTCGTCTGACATAAAACTCAATAAACCACCACACAAATACATAAAAAGTTTTATACCAAAACTGAGCCCTATTACAAAAAGACCAATAAAAAGCCCATAAAACATTCTTAGTTAAAACCCAAGCCCAAATTTGACCTAAAAACATTACCTGTTACAAATATGACAAAAAAAGTCATACCTCTAGGTTTTGCTGAATAAATACCAAACTTCATGAACTTCAATTAGAATAAGAAGTTATTCATCATATTTAAACCCTTTTGATTGAAGCCACCAATTCTAAGACAAGCTCTTCCAACTTTTCTGAAGAACCATTCCAAATAGATGAATTATAAACATCTAGTTTTGACTGAGAACATTTAACCCATGCTACTTCAAAACAAATAAATGTCATATCCAAATATCAGGAATTTATTCTTGAAGCTATAAAAAATCTTGATAATTCTCAATTACAAAAAAATTATCTAGACAAACTTGTGAGTATTTGTGATAAACCAGAAACACCACAACCTGTTAAAAAAAAATTATTGTTACCATCAACAATCATAAATACCTGTGACTTTACCAAAATTCTTAACAAGAAAAAGAAATTTCAACCTATTGTTACTATCCTAGAACTACTGTCTGAAATAAAAAAAATTTAAGATTGAACTATAAAATCTCAAACAAGCCCAACAAAAAGAATCTATTATTTTACAACACCTTCTTACAAAGTTAGAGAGTTAGTCTGATTCTGAACCAGAATTAGAAGAACAAACCCCAGAGAGTCATGCATTGTCAAATATTGAGCATGTTTCTGAAGATTTTCTGCATGTTTTAACTAAAAAACTTCAAAAAAATATATCGTAAAAATTACATTGATATTTTCAAATGATTTAAAAATAGACACTATTGTCTTGTTTGTTACAGGTGCAAATTTGAATAGTATTAAACAAAGAATAGTTCCAAAATGATTTTTATAAAGCACTTCTGAAAAACTTTCTGCAACAAATTATACTAAATTAGTTATTAAATACAAAACTCAAGCATCAATTTTTAATAATGAATTTTATTTAAAAAATTTCTTTGTTGTTACAAATAATATAATTATACTGTTATTCTTCTTAATTCTTTTATTAACATGATTACTCCTTACAAAACTTGTCATGAAAGTATTCTTTTAAAAATCAATGGTTTGAAATTTGTTTTTTCTTTCTTAGAAAATTCAAAGACTAGGAATTTAAATTTGATCAAAACATGTTCTATTCATACTCATCACATCAATAGATTGATTCAAGAAAAATAAGTTTATCTCATGCATCTTAAACAAGAAGTCTTTTTATAAAAAAAATTAAAAATTAGTTACAAAGTCTTATTTTACAAAAGAATTTCATATTTTTTTTAAAAAATAGAAAAATAATTTTTTTTCTTGATTTACCAAATGCTTTTTGGAAGAGAAAACATGATGATCTCCTATATGATAAAAGTTTTAATGAAAAACAAATACTTACAAAAGCAAGATCTATTCAAATGAATGCTGAATTAGAATAACATTGTAGACTCAAAATTCAGTATCTAGAGTCTAAAGGTCTTATACAAAAGTCTAGGGTACCTTGGTTGCGTGTAGCTTTTTATGTTAACAAAAATTCTGAAATTGAATAAGGCACACAAATGCTGGTTATAAATCACAAACCTTTGAACAAATACTTAAAATGGATTAACTATCTGATTCCAAAATAAAAAATAGATTTGTTATAAAAATTACTTTCTGCATTTAATTATATTTTCAAAGTTTGATATAAAGTTAAGATTTTGACAAATCCAAATTCATCCAAAAGACTGTTGCAAAACTGAATTTACAGTTCCTTTTGGATATAAGTAGAATGTTATGCCATTCGGTTTAAAAAATAGTATGACTTGTCGGCAAAGCGCAGACACCAAGACTAGTTCTAACTATATATAAATATGTTTTTTTTATATATATAAAACAATCACAATTAATTTGATTGAAAAAATATATAGAATTTTGTTGGAAAAAAAAATACTAAATGATTATTTGATCATCAAACAAAGATATACAATTTTATTGTTATTAACTCAAATTAAACTTTTTGCACAAAAATTACTCATGCACAAATACAGTTACACAACTAATTTGACTAGTATTTCGAATACAAGATATTTCAATAGATAATAAAGTTTCGTATCTAATTTTATGTAACCAATATGAATTCTACATTACATTGATTTTTAAGTAGGTTCTGCCAGGGCTCCACCGCTGGTTAGAACATTGTTTTTTTGTTAATGCAAGAAAAAGATGCAAGCATCGACAAAGCGTTTTACACTGTCATGAAAAATTATGAATTGATATATTTTATTTTAATAATTATTTTAATAAAAACTTTCATAATCTCATAAAAATTGTAAGAAATTAGAAGAAAAATTATGAATTAATATATTTTTTTTCAATAATTTTTTTAAATATTTTTTTCATAATCTTATAGAAATGGTAAAGAAATTAGAGTTAATAAAAAAAACTAAATGATATGAAGTAAGGTAAAAAAAAAGATTTCTTTTTAGTTAAAACCCCATTACCTAACAACTTCCTTTTTCTTTTTCTTTTTTGCATTTGGCTTAACCACAATTTTTTTAAAACAACAGCTTACTAGAGCATAAATTAAAGTTTGATGAAAATAGAGTAGAAAAAATACATCTTGATATCCTTGATGTCAAGGGCAGACTTAGGGGTGACCAAAAAAACTGATAAACCGATTAAACCGAAAAAACCAAAAAAATAATCGAAAAAACCAAACCGAAAAAACTGAATTAACTGATTAAAAAATCACAAAAAATTCAGTTCGGTTCGGTTTTCAAATTCTGAAACCGATTGAATCGAACCAAACCGAACCGGTTCAACTAGGCCAACACTTAAAAAAACAACAACTATAAATAGGATGCTTCTTCTAACCTTAAACCTAAAGCTTAAACTTTGCTCTCTGCATTCCCTAAAAACAAAAGCAGCCGCCCTTACCCCCTTTCTTTCTACATCTCTCCCCCTTTCTTTGCTCTCTGCATCTCTCCTCTTTGATTGGAGAAGGAGACTGAGTTGGTGCAACTGAGTTGGATCGGTAGCCATTGAGAGCGAGTTTAGGGTTTTTTCTTTACGGGTGTGTGGCGGTGGCTCCAAAATGAAGTGGAGTGAAGATTGGAGAGGAAAAGAAGGGGATTTTTTAAACTATCGTGTAAGGGTTTTGACTCTCTAGTGTGTAAGGGTTTGACCCTTCCTCTTTGATCTGTTTCCTCTTGTTTAAATAATAATGTTTTGATGGTTTTATATTTTAATAATAGATATCTTTTGATCTTTCATTTGTTTTTTTTTTTCTAGTCAAATGACTTCTGCTTTTTCCTTTTGTTTTGTGTATCTTTTTGCAAAGTTTAATTTTTGGACAAAGATCTAACAAAAAGAAAATCGGGGTTGAATTTCTGGATATCATGCATGCCCAACCAGTTTAAAAAAGAGCCATACTTGTTGAAAAAGCCAAGATTTCTCAGAAAATAAGCACAGAATGCACAAATATGTGAAATTAGAAATAAAACAAAAATAGTTTCGAACCGAAATAATTTCGATTTAAATTGGTTTGGAAGGGAAAAAAATGAACCGAACTGAACATGGTTGGTTCGAACCGGTTTTTGGTTCGGTTCAAAAACTTGAAAATTTTTTTTGGTTTGATTACTTATTTTGACCTAAAATCGAACCGAACCGAAAATGCTCATCTCTAGATAGACCCATGGTTTATATCACGTTTTGTTAACAAAAGAATGAAAATAGAGAAGAAAAAATATATCTTGACATCCTTGATGTCAAGGGCAGACCCATGGTTCATATAAAGTTTTTGTTAACAAAAAAAGTGTAGTTCATATCAAGTTTTTGTTAACATAAAAAGTGTAGTCATTGTCAACGTATTTTGTAGCAAGTCAAAACAATTATGCGTTTACTTAAAAAATTGATGAAGGATTAAAGTGGTTAGCAAATATTAAAAAAGTTGTTAATGATAACTAAATACAAACTCGAGAAGTTGAGAGACCCTTTGACCTCGATCCTTACCTAGCTCAGGTTTCAAATTGGGGTTGGAGTTGAGTAGATATGACTTGGTTAAAACCCGATTTGATATAAAGGAAAAGAAGATTTCTGAAAAGAACCTCTACTAATATTAAAAAAAAATTATGCTAGAAAATTTCTCAAAAATAAGCAAAAAATCAAATGATATTGAATCAAACAACACTAAAAACAATTAGTAATCAAATAATTTTTTTGTAAAAAAGAAAACAAATTCATGAGGGTTTGCATAAAAAAGTGCTTGCTAACATAATAAATAAAGTTTGTGATCTCATAAAAAATGAAAATTTAACAGTATCTAATAAAAGAATTGTCAAATTATTTTTTAACCAATCTATTTGAACGGACTTAAGTGTAAAATATTGGGAAAAAAGGATATTATGGACTCAAATAACCCAAATATCGATCAAAAATTCAAAATCAACCTGTATTAAAAAAACATCCCACTAACCTCATATCTACCCTCCTATACAAAGTTAACGGCAAGGAATAACCAAGTGGAACTTCTTTCATTGAATAGAACCCATTGACACTAACACCAAACTTTTTCTTGGCTGGAAATAATGCCAATAATGATTTTCTCTCTCCTCAATAGAAATCTAATGACTCTCTCTTTTTCTCTCTTCTTTTAAACCAAGAGACTGAAAAGTAAAGAAAATAAAGTTGTGGATCAAAAGTGAATGTATGAAAACCAAAGGGACTATAATTGTATCAATTAGCAAGTAGGAGGAATAAAGTTAACTTTTCGTGTTAAATTTGAAATTACCACTTAGTTTCCCAAAGTTTTTCACTTTGGTTCCGTGAGTTTTAATGTTTTTTATTTTTTAACAAATTGAGCATCAATTTAACCATAAAAGATCCAATCATAGAGAAAAAAAATTCAATGATCAAAATGATAAAAAAAAACACACATATGAAATCCACAATGATTTGTGATTGTGTACATAATGTTTATTGCATAATGAAACATCTATCTCTTTTATTTTTTTTTCTATAATATCCAAATAAATAAAAGTCATCTAAGCAGTACAGATAATCTCAAATAAAGGCATGTTCATGGGCTAACTATCAAGTGGCTCATGTTTATTTGGCTACGAGATGTTTGTTATTGTGGTAGCTTCTATATTTTATACAGCAATAAAGGAAAAAAAATGTTCATTTAGTTAAATAATTTTATCTTTTTGCACTCGGCCTCATATATAATTTCATTTCAAACCTTATTTTGTAAAAGTTAAAATAATCTGCTTTTTATTCATAGAAACTTGGTTTTCATTTATTTTACAAGCATAAATTCATCTCACAACAATTTTAATTAAACACATATTTTTAAACCTACCTTTTTAAAACAACAACTAAAAATATTTTTCATAGACCTATTTTAAAATAAAAAAAAAAACTGCAACCGCAAAAGTCACCTCAATGTGTAACACTCTATGTATTGTTTAAATTAGATATGGAAATTAGCTGGAAAAAAAAGCTTGAATTGTATAAACCCATTGTCAAAATCCAATTTTGGATCCCTAAAAAAATTATTTTATAAAAAATACATTTTATTTTTTTATTAAATAATAAACAATTAAAATCCAAGAATATTTTTGGGACATAAGGAGACAAGCTCTCGAGCTATAATAGACCAAAATAACTAGACTAGGATATTTTGACAGATGGGATAAAGAAAGACTTAATAGAAAGAAAGTGAAGTTTGAAATCCAACTTGATAAAAATTAAAAGAATTAATTAAGTTTAAGAACTTAATTAAACTTTTCATGGGTTTAATTGGCTTAATTAAAGAATTAATTTAGAAACATTAAGTTGAATAGTCAATTTAGCGAAAATTAGAAGAATTAATTATGTTCAAGGACTTTATTTAACATCTTATAGGTTTTATGGATTCAATCAAGGACTCAATTAAAGAAAATTCAAGTTTGGAGGCCTAATTTAGATCAATTCGCAAAGATTGGAAGGTTAGGGACACAATTAAAACTTGGAAATGCTAAATTAGTGCAGTCAGGGGTTTAATTGAAAAAAATAAAAGATTGAAGGCTTATTGAGGGTCAGATTGAAGAATTTCAACACCAAAGACCAAAGCACAAAAGACATGTAAGTTCGGGAACTGAAATTAAGCAAATCACAACTCAATTTGAAAGAAATTGAAAGTTTTGATGGTTAATAGGGGTCAAATTGCATAATTTAGAAACTAAGGATCAAAGTGCAAAAGATGCTTAATTTAAAGGACTTAAATATAGGTTTCCAGAAATGCAATTACAAAAATTGGGTAATTGTATGGTCAATTGAGGGTGTGTAGAAATTGGAAAAAAAAAAGGACCAAATTAAAACTTACAAAATTCCAATTAAAAAACCTTAATTTTTAGGGTTTAGGCAGACAACATGTCACTCGTTTTTAATAAAGAAACCAAGTGACATATCGCTTATCCCTTTTTATCATCTTCTTCAACAAACAAAAGATGATCGAGATGCCACTTTCAAGCGAATTAATATGATATCCCTGACCATCTTAGTGGCTCCAACCACCATCTTTTGACCGAGAAAAATCTCCTCTACAAGGATTAACTATCATTATCACACATTTATACCTCATTTGTCTTAATGAACTTGATAACATATTATCCTTGATCAGTCTCCTTTTTATTGGCAGATTCAGGCTAATCGAGAGCCTACCTTCTAATAAATGAATGCAGAGTTTTAGACTTTTAAATTTGATGTAGTTTGTTTCTAATACAGATCTACATCCTCACTACAAGGTTTTGGTCAATAAATTACACATTTATGGCTCAATCTTCACAATGATTTTGACAAAGTATCCAACCTAATCATCTATGATCGAAGAAAATCTTACCTTTACAGAAAAGACTCAAATGTTGTTTTCTCATGTGTGATTTTGGTTAAGAAGAAGACTAAAAGGGACCAGATACCACTTATTTTTTAAGAGGAAGGTTTTGGAAGAGAAAGAAGAAGAATCTTCCCTAACAACCTCTTACCAAAAGCCACCATAAAAGGGTATCTGCTCTTAAGAAGAAGGGATGAATTTTTTAGAAGAAAATCACAAATAGAAAAGAGAGGAAACATAGAAAGATTAAGAGAGAAGCTATAATAATTATATGCTAAGTTGAGAAAGAAGGAAATAAGAGAATCAAGATCAATCTTGGATAGATAAGAAGCTGAAAATTAAAAGGAAAGAAGAAAATAATCCAGAGAAGGAATCAATATTCCATTTACAAAATATACCTTTAAACTTTGATGAAGGGGTATGGCTTAATGAGCACACCCCCTCCCTATCTATTTTATCTTTTAAATTTCTGTTTAAAATGTTTATTATGCATCTGTTATAGTCATTTATTAGTTTAAATGCCATGAATTTTTGTTTTGAGGGGTTTAATCATACCTTAGAAGTTAGCTTGTGTATGTTCAAGTTTGTTTGGTGCCTTATTTAATGTTTAAAATGATAAATGTTAGTATAAAATGTTGTTTTACATGCTTTAATATTTAGTTAATCAATAGTATGGATATAAATATGTTGAATTATGATGTTGTCATTGATTAGGTTATTTTGTGTAGCTTGCTAATTTTGTTTGAAGTTGCAAGGATGAGGTTTGAGTTTAGAAATAAAGGGAATGATCAATAGAACATGATTTATACTTAAAAGAATGCATTTCTGACTTGTTATACATAATAGGTTTTGATTGTTGCTTCTGAAGTTTCTTATTGTTTCTAATGTTTCAAATAAGTTATGTGTAGCATGTCTAAGCTATAATTACAATGCTTAAGTCATTTTTTTTTCTTCTAGTTTTATGCTTGTTTTTTGGGTTTAGACATTTATAGGTTTTTTATTTGAATGTTCTTAAGCTATAGATTTTGATTTCTCACAATACAGTGTTTTGGCTTGCCTTGTATATATAAATTGAAAGTGAGATCTATGTATGATTATTCTCTGCCATCAATTTGTTCATTTGAAGCTTGATTTTTGCTAATTGATCCTTTTTAACTTTGAATATCTAAGTTTACATTTATAATTGTAATTTCAAGTCATTCTTAGTTTGTTTTTCTTGTATGATGCAACTTATGTTTCATTGTTCCATATACTCAATGTTTATATGCCTTTTATTTGACAAGATTTGGTTGAAATTTTCAATTTAGTTTTTGGATTCTTCCACTTATTTATTGTGTTATTGGCAAAATTTCAAACCAAAATCTCCTTTTTCTTTGTTTCCAAATGTGGGTTTTGTTTTTGGGCTTTTAGGTTTTGAATCGAGAAGCTAGGCTGAGTCCATTAATGTTTGGTTGTGCAAAACTATATGAAGGAAAAAATGTATTTTTTGATTCTTAGAATGTGTTTGACAAATATGTCTTAACGAGTTTTTGACAGTTTTCTTTGTTGAAATGTTTTTTTTTTAATTTTGCCAAACAAGCCCCAAATGATTTCCAAGAATTTTGAAAAACTTTAGGGACCATTTTAAAATTATTTATGGGTCCCTTATATATTTTTCAACCATTTCATTTAATAATTGAGCTGTAAATTTACACTGTAAAATATTGATCCAATATTAAATATATCTGTTTTTCTTTAAAATTTCATTATTTAAAAAATAAAAATACATTTTTTTATTTGTGTGCATACGACCAAATTCTAATTTTTTATGCATATTTTATATAAAAAAACAAATTGTATTTTTATCATACTTTAAAAAATACAAAAATTAATTAATGAGTATCATAACAAGTTTGTGATTATCTTTTAGGATTTGGTCAAAATTTTAAAAACACCACAAAAAATAATTTATTTAATTAATATTTGAGATATGAATTTTACAATGTAATGCATATTTTCAGTATTAAATTAAATGAATTGACAAAAATAAATTTTAGAAACTAATTCTAGATTTTAATATTTAGGGGTATAAAATTATACTTTAAAATATATCCTTAGGTATTAAATATATAAAATAGATATAAACATACTATTAAAATTTAGAGTTTATAATGATTAGGTTTTAACCTGATAAGACAGAGACCTTCTTATTAGGAGATTTATCTTGAGTTCCCAGAAATAGAGACCTCATTATAAAAGAAGATTTTTCTTGAATCTTAAACAGATTAATAAAAAAAAAATATATGACATAGGAAGAAACTATCAATCAATAATACAGTTTATCATAAGTAGAGTGCACTGGGGTTATATATTTTTATCATGTACAACTAATTTCTTTACCCAGACTCTTATAAATTAATATATATTTTAATAATTATAATACTAGTTGAGGAATTTTTACGGTTTAAATTATAATTTCATTACTATTCCCAACACATCAAAAGTTTCAAGATCCAGAATTTTTTTTTTTTTTTTTATCATTTAAACATCGTGCATACCACGTTACCCATAGAAAATTTATCAACGTCACCTAAACTTATCCATATCTTTCGAAAGGAGCAGATAATGAACATTGTGGACACCGCAAGTGGTGCCTCTAAATGTGGCCTAGGAACTTTCAAAATCACTTTGACCCTTTCAGATTAGAGATTAGATCTAAGGCCTTCCAGAAGGAAATAATACGTGTGAGTTTATTACTTTTGTCACCAACTCAGTGTACACCCCGTGTGTGGACATTTTTGTGATTTCAAATAGACCATAGTTTTTTTTTTCCCTTTGTCCCTTCACTTCCATTCCGAGCCTATAAATATGCACCCTAGTCACCTGTTTCCTTCCGTTCATATCAAAAATCATTTCAAAGAGAGAGAAAAGGAAAGACACCATGGCAGGAATCATGCACAAGATTGAGGAGACCCTCCACATTGG